>JACCDH011426979.1_pt1 | contig 12896 bp, 11 predicted proteins | sample 7442481 | NCBI WGS metagenome assembly JACCDH01 (sample SAMN15323433, study PRJNA562643) | freshwater metagenome | isolation source: river surface water | place: USA:Blue River Watershed | collected 2017-08-15
GGCATGTATGGCCCGCGCGGGGCCGGTGTGGCCGAACGCGATGGCCAGATGCACCGCATCGACATCATCAACGCCACTCTTGCCAAAGCCTATGGCGTTTTTGGCGGATATATCGCGGCCAGCGCGAAAATGGTCGATGCTGTAAGGTCTTATGCGCCGGGGTTCATCTTTACCACATCCTTGCCGCCGGTGGTTGCGGCGGGGGCGGCAACCTCGGTTCGCGTCTTGAAAACCGCCCAGCATCTGCGCGACGCCCAACAGACCAACGCGCGCATCCTGAAGATGCGCCTCAAGGGCCTTGGGCTACCGATCATCGACCACGGATCGCACATCGTTCCGGTCCATGTGGGCGACCCGGTGCATTGCAAGATGCTGTCGGACATGTTGCTGGATCTGTTCGGAATCTACGTCCAGCCGATCAATTTCCCGACCGTGCCACGCGGCACGGAAAGGCTGCGTTTCACCCCGTCGCCGGTGCATGATGCGCGTCAGATCGACCATCTTGTCGGGGCGATGGACAGCCTGTGGCGGCATTGTGCGCTGAATCGTGCCGAGATCTCGGCCTAAGTTGTTTCTGCACATGCAGAATCGCTTGCCACGTGTTAAAAAATCCCCAATACGACAAAAAATGAGTCGCGCTGCGCTGCGGCTCCGGGGGACAGGCGCGGGAATGGAGCAGTTCGCATGATCGGTCGGTGGGCAAAACCCTCGGCACCCGAGGCCCAGGGGCCGATGGGGTTTGACGATTTTGACGTTCGGCTTGGCGACCTGATGCGCGGTGAACGCGCGACCATGGGCAAATCGCTTCTTGACGTGCAGCGCGACCTGAAGATCAAGGCCAGCTATATCGCGGCGATTGAAAACGCGGATGTCTCGGCCTTTGAAGCGCCGGGCTTTATCGCCGGGTTCGTGCGGTCTTATGCGCGCTATCTGGGGATGGACCCGGATCAGGCTTTTGAGCGGTTTTGCCGCGAGGCGAATTTCGAAGTGGCGCATGGCATGTCTGCCGCCGCCTCTTCCAGCAGTCTGATGGCCAAGCGCAACCGTTCCGAAAGCCCGCGCGACAGCCTGGCCAACGGCTCTATCGTGTTTGGTCCGACGCAGGAAAGCTGGCTAAGCCGGGTTGAGCCCGGCGCGCTTGGGTCTTTTGCGGTGCTGGTCGCGCTGATCGGTGCCTTGGGCTATGGCGGTTGGTCAATCCTGCAAGAGGTGCAGCGCGTGCAGCTTGCCCCGGTGGATCAGGCCCCGACCGTGGTGGCCGAGATTGATCCGCTGAGCAAGGTCACCCCTGTGCCGGTGGAAACCACGCAGGAGCCTGTTTCGGATCTGGCGGCGGCGTCCGGTGTCATTGCTGACCCGCTGGATCGCATGGCGCGGCCGCAGGTTCTGGATGTGCCGGTCATGACCTCGCGCGATGGGCCGATTGCCGCCATTGACCGCAGCACCGTTGGCGCGATTGCAAGCGTCGATGCCGTTTCGCCCGCACCGCTTCCCGCCACCGAGGCGGGCGTGCAGGTGGTGGCCGAGGCCAATCCGGGTGTTGAAATCCTGGCGGTGCGCCCGTCCTGGGTGCAGATCACTGCGGCCGATGGGACGGTTCTTTTTGAAAAGATCCTTGATGCGGGCGAGCGCTATGTCGTGCCGCCCTTGCAGGATGCACCGCGTTTGCGGTCCGGCAATTCCGGTTCGGTCTATTTCGTGGTCAATGGCCAGACCTTCGGCCCCGCCGCCCCGGGGGCCAATGTGGTGAAGGACGTGGCGCTTTCGGCAGAAAACCTCAGCGCGGCCTATACGGTGGCCGATCTGACGGGCGATGCCGATCTGGCCGCAATCCTCAGCGTGGCCGATGCCACGGGGACAACCCCCGCGGCACCTGCCGAACCACCCCTGGAATAATCGTCCGGCACAGACTCCTTGGCCCCGGCGGCATTGCCCCGGGGCTTTTTGATCGTTATCTAGAACCCAGACAGCAAGGGTTTTCTTCATGACGCACAATCCCATCCGTCCCTGGCGCAATATTGAACGGCGCGTGTCGCGCCAGATCCGCGTGGGCAAGGTTCTGGTGGGGGGGGATGCACCGATTGCGGTGCAGACCATGACCAACACGCTGACCCATGATGTCGAGGCGACGCTGGACCAGATCCGCCGCGCGGCGATTGCGGGTGCCGATATCGTGCGCGTCTCGACGCCGGATGTGGAAAGCACGCGGGCCTTGCGCGAGATCTGCCGCGAAAGCCCGGTGCCGATCGTCGCCGATATCCATTTCCACTATAAGCGGGCCATCGAGGCGGCCGAGGCGGGGGCGGCCTGCCTGCGGATCAATCCGGGCAATATCGGCGATGCCAAGCGCGTCGCCGAGGTGGTCAAGGCCGCCAAGGACCATGGCTGTTCGATCCGCATCGGCGTCAACGCCGGTTCCTTGGAAAAGCACCTTCTCGACAAATATGGCGAGCCTTGCCCGGATGCGATGGTGGAATCGGGGCTGGATCACATCAAACTGTTGCAGGACAATGATTTTCACGAATTCAAGATCAGCGTGAAAGCCTCGGATGTGTTCATGTCTGCTGCCGCCTATCAGCAGCTTGCCACGGTGACCGATGCGCCGATCCACCTCGGGATTACCGAGGCGGGAGGGTTGATTTCGGGCACGGTGAAATCGGCCATCGGGCTGGGCAGCCTGTTGTGGTTCGGAATCGGCGACACGATCCGGGTTTCGCTGTCTGCCGATCCGGTGGAAGAGGTGAAGGTCGGCTTCGAGATCCTGAAATCCCTTGGGCTGCGGACGCGGGGGGTGCAAATCATTTCATGCCCGTCCTGCGCGCGGCAGGGCTTTGACGTCATCAAGACCGTGGAGATCCTTGAAAAGCGGCTGGAGCATATCAAGACGCCGATCAGCCTGTCGATCATCGGCTGCGTGGTGAACGGGCCGGGCGAGGCGCTTATGACCGATATCGGCTTTACCGGCGGTGGGGCGGGCTCGGGCATGGTCTATCTGGCGGGCAAGCAGGATCACAAGCTGGGCAATGACCGGATGGTCGATCACATCGTTGAGCTCGTCGAGGCCAAGGCGGCCGAGATGGAAGCGGCCGAGCGGGCGGCAGCGGCCGAATGACCGCGGCCCTCAGGCCGGTTGGTTAAGGCGGCGGGTCAGGAAAAGGGCGCCTGCCGCATAGGCTGCAACCCCGAAAAGCAGCGGCACTTGGGTGCCGTCAAACATCAGACCCACCGGCACTGCCAGCATCACCGAAGCCACCGTGGCAATCGCCGAAGTGATCGAGGCCGCAAGCCCCGCCACATGGCCCAAGGGCTCCATCGCCAGCGCATTCAGATTGCCCAGTGTCAGGCCCATCACGGCAAAAAGGACGACCGACCACAGGATATGCAGGCCAAAGCCTGCTCCTGGCGGCAGGGCAAGTGCAAGGCCAAGATAGCACAGCGTCGCGGCCAAAAGCCCGCCATAGGTTGCCGTCACCATCCGTCGCATCCCCAGCCGCATCACCAGCCGCGCGTTCAGGATTGATCCGGTCATCGAGGCAAGGGCAATCACCCCGAACCACATGGGGAAGCTTTCGGCCCGGTCAAATCGGCTTGCAAAGATGCCCTCCATCGAGGAGAGCGTGGCAAAGAGCATCCCCAGTGTCAGCGCCTGCGCAGCAATGGAGATCTGCACCACCCGATGCGACAAGACCTCGACACTGGCGCGTGTCAGGGTCTGCAGGGCGAAGGGGCGTCGCGCTGCGCGGGGCAGGGTTTCGGGTTGGCGAAGCGTCAGCCAGCCCATTACCAGAAGGGCAAAGACGATCAGGGCGACAAAGATTGCCTGCCAGCCCGCAAGCGCAATCACCCCTTGGCCCATGAGGGGGGCCACGGCGGGAACAAGGGTGAAGATCATCATGGCAAAGGACATTATCTGCGCCATCTCGCGGCCCTTGAACATGTCGCGCACCATGGCAATCGACACCGTTCGCGGAAAAGCCGCGCCGATGCCCTGAACCACACGGGCGAGCAAAAGCGTCTCAAGGCTGGGCGCGGCCCAGCAGGCCAGCGCGGCAAGGATGTAGAGCACGAATCCGGCAAGGATCATGGTCTTGCGGCCAAAGCTGTCCGAGAGAGGCCCCGCGAACAGCGTGCCAAGCCCCATGCCAAGCACAAAGGAGGTGATCACCAGTTGCGCCTTGTTGGGATCGCCGGGCGACAGCGCCGCTGCAATGTCGGGCAGGGCGGGCAGCATGGCGTCGATCGAAAGCGCGATGGTGGCGAACAAGAGCGCAAGAAGCGCGATGAATTCGCCGCGCGAGGGGGAGGACGGCATGGGTCACCTGTGGTGCCGCCGCAACGGCGCGGCCCGGCGCTTGTGCCCGTTTGGCGCAAGAAGGTCCAGAGCCCGGCGCCGTGTCGGACGGCGTTTGCGTGTCGTGGGGCGGGACCGGCCAGAAGGACCGCAGGTCCGGTCGCGCATTGCCATCTCAGGGGCCGGATTGCTCTAGCAATTCGCGAATGACATTGCCCCAGACCTCGGGCGGTTGGGCACCGGTCACGACATAGTGCTGCGCAATCAGGAAGGTTGGCACCGAATTGACGCCCTTCTGGCGGGCATCGGCATCGCGGGCGCGGATGTCATCGGCATCGGCATCGCTTGCCAGAAGCCGCGCCGTCACGGCGCGGTCCATGCCCGCAGCGGCGGCGATATCGGTCAGCACGCCTGCATTGCCAATGTCGCGCCCTTCGCGCCAATAGGCGCGCATGATGGCCGATACCACCGCCGTCTGCCGCCCCTCAAGTCCTGCCCAATGGATCAACCGATGGGCATCAAGGGTGTTTGGCATCCGCTTGGGCGTGTCGGGGTCGATCTCGGCCCCAGCTGCTCGGCTGGCCTCTCTCAGCCGCAGGTGCATTTGCACCAGCCGGTCCTCGCCAAATTTCTCGGCCAGATAGCGATGTTTGTCGACACCACCTGCGGGCATATCGGGGTTCAGCTGGAAAGGGTGCCATTCGATGCGGAACGGATGGGTGGGATGGGCCTCGAGCGCGCGGTCAAGATTGGCCTTGCCGATAAAGCACCAGGGGCAAACCGGATCGGAGAAGATATCAAGCCTGATCATCATGGGCCTCTTGCAAGGCCGCGCGCAGGGCGCGGCGGTTCAGTTTCAGATTGGCATTGCGCGGCAGATGCTCGACCCGCCGCCAGATGCGCGGCTGTTTATAGCGCGCAAGCCGGGCGGTGGCATGGGCGTTAAGGGCAGATTCCTCGGCCGACCCGATATAGGCGCAGGCCAGAACGCGGGTGCCGGGGGCAACCTCGACCTCGCTTATGGCGCAGTCGGTGACCCCGGGGCATGAGGCCATGGCGGCCTCCACCTCTTGCGGGGCGACGCGAAAGCCGCCGGGGTTGAGGATGTCATCGGCGCGGCCCAGATGGCGCAGAGCGCCCGCGTCGGTCATTTCCACCAGATCGCCGGTCAGAAACCATTCGCCCTGAAACCGAGCGGCGGTGTCCTTGGCTGCGCCGAGATAGCCCAGCATCAGCCCCGGATCGCGGCGATGCACTGCCAGAATCCCGGGCTCACCGGGGGGCAGTGGCCTGCCGCCCGGATCCAGAACCGCAACCCGACGGCCCGACTGGGCATAACCCACGGTGCCTTCGGGCGCGGGCCGGGCGGGGCTGCCGGAAATGAAGGTGGAACATTCCGTCATTCCCAGCGCCTCGTGCAGATCGGTGCCGGTTGCGCCCTGCCATTGGCGGCGCAGTTCTGGGGAAAGCGCTTCGCCCGCCGCGAGCCCGTGGCGCAGCGCGGGCAGGGGCGGCAGCCCCTGTTTCAGCATCTGGCGGAAGACCCCCGGCGCTCCGGCAATGATCGTCGCCCCATGTCGCGCAGCAAGCTGGCCAAGAGCGGCAGTTGGGGTTCCCGGACCCGGCACCAAGGCCGTCGCGCCATTGAGCCAGGGGTCGAGAAGGCCCGTGCCCAACGTGAAGGTCCAGTTCATGGCACCGCCGTGCAGAAGCCTGTCCGTCGCGCAGAGCCCCTCCCAACCCTGATGCATCATGTCCCGCGCGACAAGCGCGCGGTGGGCGTGCTGGACGGCAAGAGACTGGCCCGAGGTTCCCGAGGTAAAGACAATATAGGCCAGCCGGTCTGGCACGCCCATGTCATAAGGGCAGGGGGCCAGATCGCGCATCGCCATCAGATCCTCGGCTGTCAGCACCGGGGCGGCATGATCGGGCAGTGCGATGCCCGCATCGGCCACCACAAGGGCGGGGTCCACTAAAGCAGCCATTCGGCTGATCTCGGGGCCGGTCAGAGCAGCGGCTGTGGGAACCGGAACAAGGCCAGCGGCAATGGCCCCAAGATAGGCCAGCGGAAAGGCGGCCGAATTGCCAAGCCGCAGCAAGATCCGGTTGCCGGGCACCAGACCCAGCGCCAGAAGCCCCGTCCCGATGCCCCGCACTGCGGCCTCGATCTGGCGATAGGTCCAGACCTCAACCCGGTCATGGTAAAGGATTTCCAGCGCCGGCTTTTCAGCCAGTGCGCGGGCATGTCGAAGCGCATGGGCGGCAAGGTTGAAAGGGCCTTGGGTGATTTCCATGCTTCCTTGCTAGCTTGGGCCCGGTCGGGCTTCAATGGTTCATGCAAGCGCGGTCAAGGGCCAGAGGCCAAGGGTCTTGCCGCCAGCGCGCAACAGATTGGGCATCGACGCGGCAAACGGGGCGGGGGTTGAAGATCCGGGGGTTTCAGGCTAGGCCCTGCGCCAGTTCCTGTCCTGCAACCTTTTTCGGCGGCCTCTGACCCATGTCCAGCGATCCCAAGAAGCTGATCCGGATTGCGCGGGAAAGCGGCGATCAGGCCGTGGCCGAGGCGCTGGATCTTGGCCAGCGCGTCCGCGACCTGCGCAAGGCCAAGGGCTGGACGCTGGAACAGGCGGCGGTGCAGGCCGGGCTTGCGCGATCAACCCTGTCAAAGATCGAAAACGGACAGATGTCGCCGACCTATGAGGCGCTGAAAAAGCTGGCTCAGGGCATGGGCATGTCGGTGCCACAGCTGTTTACCCCACCCGCCAAGCCGCAGGCCACCGCACGCATGGCGGTGACAAAGGCTGGCGAGGGGCAGGGCCATGCCACCACCACCTATGAGCACGAGCTTCTGGCCGGAGCCCTGACCAAAAAACAGATGCTGCCCTACCGTGCCACGATCCGCGCCCGGTCAATGGATGAATTCGACGGCTGGGTGCGCCATGATGGCGAGGAATTCCTCTATGTGCTGACCGGGGTCGTCCGGCTTTACACCGAGTTCTACGAACCGGTTGACCTGCGCCGGGGCGACAGCGCCTATTATGATGCCTCGATGGGCCATAATGTGATCTCGGTTTCAGACGATGATGCGACGCTCTTGTGGGTCACATCCCTGGTCTGAGGCCGGTCAGGCAAAGGTGTCATGACGCACGCCGCGCACGGGTCGGCCGCGCGCGGAGACGGCAACAGGTCAGCCGCTGATCCAGCCCTGAACGGTGCGCGCGCCGTTTGAGACGTCTTCACCGACGCCTGAGATGGTGTTGCAAGCCGACAGGGCAAGAAGGACCGCCAGCGCCAGAGATGTCTTCTTCATTCTTCGATCCAGAAGGCTTCGGGGTAGAACCCGGGGAATAGCCCATAAATGGGCAGGTTTGTCGGATAGGTCAAGCGTGCGTCGTGGGCAAGCCGGGCCCTGTCGGCATACCAGATTGGCACCACATAACGCCCGGCGGTCAGAACCCGGTCAAGCGCCTGCACGGTTGCGCGGTATTCTGCCGGGTCGGCGGTCTGCAACATCGCCGTGATCAGCGCATCGACCGCAGGCGAGGCGATGCCGGGCAGGTTGCGCGAGCCGGGCACCGAGGCTTCGGCTGCGCCCCAGTAAAGCCTTTGCTCATTGCCCGGCGACAGCGAGAGCGAGCGGACGTGATGGGTCATGTCAAAGTTGAAATCGGTGATGCGCTGTTTGTACATGGCGGCATCGACCGTGGCGATCTGGGCCTCGATCCCCAGACGGCGCAGGGCCTGCACATAGATGTTGGCCGCAGCGATGAGATCATCGGCACCGTTCTGCAACAGGATTTCAAAGGTGAACGGCGTGCCTGTGGCATCAACCAGCCGACCCTCCTCGACCCGCCAACCCGCCTCCTCCAGCAGGCTCACCGCCGCGCGGAGGTTTTTGCGGTTGGCTTCGCTGCCATCGGAAACCGGCAGGGCATAGCCTTCGATCGTGCCGGGGGGCAGATCGGCGGCAAAGGGTTCCAAAAGCTCAAGCACCCGGCCGCTTGCCGGATTGGCCATGTCGCCGGCCAATTCCGAGTTCGAGAAATACGACCGGATGCGGGGCAGGGCGCCACCGTTCAAGGTGGCGTTCACGAGTTCGAAGTTGAAGGCCAGGGTCAGCGCCTCACGCACCCGCCAATCAGCAAAGAGGGGCTTGCGGGTATTCATCGCAAAGCCTTCGATGCCCGAGGGTCGTTGGTGGGGCAATTCCGCCAGCTTCACGCGGCCATCGGCAACGGCGGGAAAACTGTAGTTCGTCTGCCACTTGGCCGGATTGCTTTCCAGCCAAAGCGACAGCTCGCCCGCGCGAAACGCCTCGAACACCACGCCTGCACCGCCGAAGTATTCAACCTTGATCGCGTCAAAGTTATGCAGGCCGCGGTTGAAGGGCAGATCCTTGCCCCACCAGTCGGGATTGCGCCGATAGGTGATGGACTGGCCCGGCACCGCCTCGGCCACCACATAGGGGCCTGACCCGATCGGGGCCTCAAGGCTTGTTTCATCAAAGGGGCGGTCTTGAAACTGTGCCTTCTGCAGGATGGGACGCAGCCCAAGGATCAGCGGCAATTCGCGATCTTCGGTGTTGAAGGTAAAGCGCACAGTGCGCGGGCCCGTTGCCTCGGCGCGGGCGATTTTCTTCCAGGCGGCGTGATAGCGTGGGCTGCCGAGCGTGCCGAGCGTCTCGAAAGACCACAGCACGTCATCCACCGTAACAGGGCTGCCATCGGAAAACCGCGCCTCTTCGCGCAGGGTAAAGGCCACGAAGGTGCGCGCGTCATCGGTTTCAACGCTTTCGGCCAGAAGGCCGTAAAGCGTAAAGGGCTCATCAAGTGACCGGCCCATCAGGGTTTCCACCGTCAAGGCGGTGATCTGGCCCGGGGCCTGACCTTTCACGATGAAGGGGTTCAGCGAATCGAATCCCCCCGATTCGCCCAGCACAAGCTGCCCGCCCTTCGGCGCATCGGGGTTGGCATAGGGCAAAGACACAAAATCAGGTGGGAGCGCAGGTTCACCATACATAGCTATGCCATGCTGGGGCTCGGCAACGGCCGCCAGGGTTGAAAAAGCCCCGCCTGCCGCCAGGGCGACCAGAAGCGAGAGCTTGATGCCAGCGCGTGCAAAATGCTGTTTCATTCCGGCAACAATCCTGTTTTGGCTGCATTTTCAGCGCCCTTGTTACGCGGGCTTGCCTGTCAGTTCAAACTTTTAGCTTGGATCGCCCTGCGATGAGGGCTATAAGAAGGGCACTGCTCGATAGGTTTCTTGCCTGTATGAAACCTGCCTCAACGACTTAACGCCGGCTTTACGCCGGCGTTTTTTTTCGCTTCACGGCTAAGTTGTCTGGCAAGGTTCAGGCGGCGGCAGACAGCAAAACGGCCCTTCCACAAGAAAGGGCCGCTGTTCGGTGCCTTGGCAAGGTCGGGTGAAAAACCCGATCCAAGACTCTGACAGATCAGAAGAAAAACCCCGTGTCACCAAGGGCCTTGGCATCTGCAAAGCTCTCGACTGTGATCTGATCGAGTTTGACGTTGCTGAGCGTCAGCGAAAGCCCGTCGGCGCGGTAGACCACATCCTTGCCGATCTGGCTTGCCGCTTCGAGGAAGTGTTTGAAACTTTCCTCGGCCCCGCCGCCTACAAGGTTGACCAGACTGTCGCCGCGCGCAAAATCGGTGATGGTGACGCGACCGCTTTCCTTTGTGTTGAACACAAAGACATCGGCATCCTTGCCGCCGGTCAGCCGGTCAATCCCGCCCGATCCGTAAAGGACATCGCGCCCGGTCGATCCCATCAGCCTGTCATCGCCGCGTCCACCGACAAGCGTGTCATGACCGGCACCGCCGTTCAGGGTGTTCTTGCCTTCGCTGTCGATCAGCAGGTCATTGCCTGCGCCGCCATTCAACAGATCATTGCCTTTGCCGCCCTCTATCCGGTCATGCCCGGCACCGCCGTTCAGCTTGTCATTCCCTGCGCCGCCAAACATCTCGTCATCGTTCTTTGAACCCAGAAGATTGTCGTTTCGTTCCGTGCCTTCGACGACATTCTTGCGCTCGGAAAAGAAGGAGCGCGTCACCCCATCATGCAGCGCGGAAAGCTCATTGAAGATTTCCAGGATGGATTTCACATGGTTCCAGAACCGCGCACCGGACAGATCCGCGATCTTGTCGACCGAGACATTCAGCCCGCCAAGCTTGTGCATCTCGACCGGATCGTAACGCTGGCCGTTCTGAACCACGTCGCTGACTGAAATGCTGTCGACAATGCCGCGTTTCAGGCTGCCATTCTCGCGGTCATAGGAAAATCCCTTGCCGATGATGGTAACCTCGATTGCGGACTTGTCCTCAAGGACCAGCCGCATTGAAAAGGCCGTCGACGTCATCTTCGTGATCAGTCCGGACATGGCGCACTCCTCTCGGCCGATCCCGCATCGAGATTCGGCCAAATCTTTACCTGGCGCCCCCGCCCAGAGCCCTTGTTGTGAGGGATAAAAGTGTCATCGATTTGGACGAATTAAGGTTAATTGCCGTTCACGCCGTGGCAACGGTTCGCGCCCGCAGCCTCTGGCATCTGCAGTGCGCTTCGCTATGCTGCGCTGCAACAAACGGAGGACATCATGCTGCAGGGCAAGACCGCGATCATCACAGGGTCCAACTCGGGCATCGGTCTGGGCGTCGCCGAAGAATTGGCGCGGGCCGGGGCCGATGTGGTGCTGAACAGCTTTACCGACCGGCCCGAAGATCATGCGCTGGCCGCCGATCTGGGCCGCCGTCATGGGGTCAAGGCGCGCTATATCGCGGCCGACATGTCGAAGGGCGAAGATTGCCGGGCACTGATCGAGGCGGCCGGGGTTTGCGATATTCTGGTGAACAATGCAGGCATCCAGCATGTCGCCCCGGTCGAAAGCTTTCCGGTGGACAAGTGGAACCTGATCCTTGCGATCAACCTGTCATCGGCCTTTCACACCGCTGCCGCTGCCTTGCCGTTTATGCGGGCCAAGGGCTGGGGGCGCGTGGTCAACATCGCATCCGCCCATGGTCTCACCGCCTCGCCCTTCAAATCGGCCTATATCGCGGCCAAGCACGGGGTTGTGGGCCTGTCCAAGACCATCGCGCTTGAAACGGCGGGGCAGGGGATCACCTGCAATGCCATCTGCCCGGGCTATGTGCTGACGCCCTTGGTCGAGGCGCAGATCCCCGACCAGATGAAAGTCCATGGCATGGACCGCGAAACCGTGATCCGCGAGGTGATGCTGACGCGCCAACCCTCGCGCCAGTTTGCCACGACCGAACAGATCGGGGGCACGGTGGTTTATCTGTGCAGCCCGCACGCCGATCAAGTGACAGGCACCACGATTTCGGTCGATGGCGGCTGGACGGCGCTTTAGGCGTTATCGGGTTTTCGCCGAAACATGCATCAGCGGGCGGCGATGGCCGCCTGCATCTGGTCTTTGGTCGCCGGGTATACCAAGCCCGCCGAGACGATCAGCTTGACCGCTTCATCGGCCTTGAGATCCAGGATGATGACATCGCGCTCGGGCACAAAGATCAACATGCCCGAGGTCAGCGGCGTCAGCCCGATGAACACGGCCACCATCCCGTCGCCACCGGGCAGTTTCTCGGCAATCTCGCCCTTGGGCTTGGTCGCCACCATGCCCACTGCCCAATAGCCCTCACGCGGGAATTCCACGAGGCATGTGCGCTCGAAATTCTTTTCCGACTTGGCAAAGAAGGTCTCGGTTATCTGCTTGACCCCGGAATAGACCGAACGCACCAAGGGCACGCGGTCCACCATCTCTTCGGTCTTGCGCATCACCGACCGCCCGATAAGCCCGCGTGCCAGCCAGCCCACAAAGGCGGTGACGACAAGAAAGACCAGAACGCCCACGCCGCGCACCGGAAATTCCAACTCGGGGCCAAAAAAGCGGTGCATCAGCGCTTCGGGCTGATAGGCGGCCGGGATCAAGGGCAGGATCCAGCCGTCGATCCAGCCGACCACGCCCCAGACCACATAGATCGTCAGGCCGATGGGCAGGACAACGACCAGACCGGTCAGAAATGAGGCGCGCAAGGCGGCAAGGATAGACCGGCGGGGTTCTTCTGACATGGGGGCTCCTGGACTCCTACGGCAATCTATGGAGCCAAAACCGTTCGGGCAATGGGTTTACGCCAGATGACGCGCAATCGCGGCGGCCAAGCGGGCATTGTTGCGAACAAGCGCGATATTGGCAGCCAGGGACCGCCCTTCGGTCAGCTCGAAGATGCGGCCAAGGAGGTAGGGCGTCACGGCCTTGGCCGCGATGCCTTGCGCGCTTGCCTCGCCCAGAGCGGCCTCGATCACGGGGTCAATCACGGCGCGGGGGATTTCGTCCGCTGTCGGGATCGGGTTGGCAACAAGCTGCCCGCCCGGCAATCCCAACAGCCCCCGCATGCGATGGGCGGCGGCGATGTCTTCGGCGCGATCCATCCGCAAGGGGGCGCGCAGGCCAGAGCCGCGCGACCAGAAGGCCGGAAACTCATCCTGGCCAAAGGCGATGACCGGTACGCCCTGGGTTTCCAGAACCTCAAGCGTTTTTGGCAGATCAAGGATCGCCTTGGCACCGGCCGCAACC
>JACCDH010309268.1_pt1 | contig 12891 bp, 2 predicted proteins | sample 7442481 | NCBI WGS metagenome assembly JACCDH01 (sample SAMN15323433, study PRJNA562643) | freshwater metagenome | isolation source: river surface water | place: USA:Blue River Watershed | collected 2017-08-15
AATGGTTCCACCTGCAACAGGGGCGCAAACCACAACAGGATGGGCTAATCAGAACTTAGAAATGACTACTTGGTTTAAGTTTGTGGCACCAACCTCTGGGGCAGTACGCATTAACTGTACAGGTGTAAATTACAACGGTCAAATGGCAGTTTATAGTGCTGGAGCATGTAACAACATCGCTTCTTTCCAAATGATGGCAGCGAACGACGACGACCTCGGCGGTGTCAATCAAGCTCCAAACTTCACGGTTTGTGGTTTAACACCAGGTACTGAATACCACATGATGCATGACGCCTTCAACTTTACAGCTGGTAACTATGCCATTTCAATTTATGAAATCGTATTGAATGCTGGGGTAGAAGGAGAGCAACTAGAAGTATGCTACGGTGATACCGTTAACTTGTTCTTGGGTATTGCAAACTACCAATTAGAAGGTACTTGGTCAGAAACAACACCAACACTTGGTTTGAATGACAACTTATTCAACACCAACGGTTTGGCTTCCACACTCTATGAATTTACTTACACTGTTCAAGACGGTTGTGCATCCGATGATGCCAATGCATATGTACAAATCTACTCTGCACCTAACCCAGGTGTTGGCGGTACAATCAACGTTTGTTTGAATGAACCGTTTAACTTGGTTTCTGGTATTAGCGGCTTGGTTGATTTAGATGGTGTTTGGTACAACAATATCTCCATGCAGACTCTCGCAGGCTCAGTAGATACTTCAGGTACTACAGGCGGAAACGTAACGTACACATATACAGCAAGCAATGGTGTTTGCCCGGATGAATCTACAACTGTTACTGTTGTGGTTAATGGTGGTTGTGACTTCACAGCTGGCATAGACGAGCTCGCTGCCGGTTTTGAATTGTATCCAAACCCCACCAGATCTAGCGTGGCAATTTCTTGGACAGCAAAAGGTGAAACAACCCTTACACTCACAGATTTGAATGGTAAGGTCTTGTTAAATGCAATGAGTCAAGCATCGCAGTATGCGATGGATTTGTCGAATTTTGCACCAGGTGTATACATCGTTTCACTTCAAAATGGCGAACAACTCCTCACAGAGCGCATCATCAAACAATAATACACTTGTTTAAAGCTTTACATATGAAAACAAAAATTCAATCTTTACTTACGGCTTTACTGCTCCTCGTTGGGGCAGTAAATAGCCAGTGTCTCATGACGAGCCCTTACGGAACGGCTACAGCGCCAACCACTGCAGGTGCAATTAATATTTCTACCTGTTCATTTTATGGTGAATACTCTACAATCAATGCTGTTCAAGCAGCTTCCACCTACATTTGTACGGTTGCAGGTCCTGGATATGTCACTATTACAGAAGGTTCGCCAACTGGGCCTATCATCGGTTTTGGAATGTCGCCATTAACATGGTCATCTACTACTTCTGGCACTTATTATGCACACTGGGCGCAAGATGCCGCTTGTGGAACATTAATTGCTTGTCAAACAACTACAATTGATTACGTTGGTCCTGCATCAGCTTGTACAAATCCGGTGGCAGCAGGTACTGCGCAGTGTTCTCCAACATTAGCATGTTCCGGTCAGAACATCAACCTTACCCTCAATGGCGCTACGCTAGGCTCAGGCATGAGCTACCAATGGCAAAGTTCTGCCACAACAGGCGGCCCTTGGACAGCAATTGCAGGCGCTACAAACGGCAGTTTGACTACTACTCAAACTACTGCCACTTATTACCGTTGTGAAGTAATTTGTAGCGCGGGTATTCCAGCCTATTCAACAGAGGTTTTTGTAGACATGAACTCTTTCATGAACTGCTATTGTACTTCAGTTGCATCATCTCCAATTTATGACGAAGAAATCTATAATGTAACTGTAAATGGCGGCTCTACCGACCCATTATATGCGAATGCTAACGGTTGTTCTACGCCAGCACCGGGCCCAGGCTCAATTCTCGGCGGATATTCCAGCTTCACTACACTTGCTCCAATTACCACAGTAACTACTGGTCAGACAGTCGCTTTCTCTATCAATCAAGATGAGTGTGACGGACCAACTTACTATGCAAATGGTATTGGTGTTTGGATCGATTTTGACCATAATGGTTCTTTCAACGATCCAGGAGAAATGGTTTACATGGACCAAACAACGGTAATGGGTCCAAGAACGGTTAATGGGTCAATTACAATTCCTCCGACAGCTACTACGGGTAACACGGTAATGCGTGTTGTTTGCGCCGAGGGCTACTCAGCCACGTCTTGGACGCCACTAACACCTTGTTTGGCTTACGGCTACGGAGAAACAGAAGATCACCTTATCAACATCATTGCAGCAAACCCTTGTACTGGAACTCCAAATGCTGGTGACGCTTTGGCTTCTGCAACAACGGCTTGCCCAACAGCGCCGGTCAACCTTTCATTAGGGAACGCAACCAATGCTTCCGGAATTACTTTTCAATGGTTGAGCGCTACCTCAGCAACTGGTCCATGGACTGCAATCGCAGGAGCTAACAACTCAACATACAGCACAACAGTTTCTGCTGACACATATTTTGCTTGTGTATTAACATGTACAGCTTCTGCTTCGGCAGATACTTCAACAGCTGTACAAGTATTGTCTACACCATTCTATCAGTGTTATTGCAATACGGTCAACGCAGGTGGTAACGGTTCATTAATGGATAACGTTGCATTTACTTTTGGTGGCGCTAGTTTCTGGAACAACAACACAGCTACTACGCAACCAACGGCAAGTCCTTACTACAGCGCCTTCACTTCTGGCCCTGCTGTTATTCAAGGCATGGAATATGGAATGGGCGTAACAGTTCAAGCACCTTCTGTTTACACCGGTGCAATTGTTTCTGTTTGGATCGACTACGACCACAGTGGATCTTACGAGCCAACTGAATGGACTCAAGTAGGCACTAATATTGCAGGCGCTACTACTGGAACGGTGAATATTACTATTCCCATGACTGCTATGACAGGTAACACGGGAATGCGCGTGCGATCAAGAGGAAATTTCAACCAAAATGGAGCTGGTGATGCATGTACAAATATGGGTTCTGGTGAAACAGAAGACTACGTCATCAATATCTTACCTGCACCCGACTGTGCCAACCCAACAAACATTACAGCTACTTCTGGCGTAGACAGCATCATGACAACATGGAGTTGGGCTCAAACCTTGTTGCCAGTTACTGGTTACAATTACCAGTTGGTAGAAGCAGGTATGCCTTTCTCTAGCGGTACAAGTTATGTGATTGACGCCAACTCAAATGACACGCTCGTTGATCCTTCATTTATTGCAGGTCAGTCTTTTGAAGTATATCTTCAAGCGGTTTGTGGACAAGACACTTCTTATTTTGTTGGTCCAGTACCGGTCATGTTACCAATGACTAACGACATGATGTGTGATGCTGCTGAAATTCCAGTAGATGGGCACTCATATATTTTCAATAACACAGGAGCTACAATTGACCCTTCTGAAGTTGCGGTAGTACCACCTGCAACTGGTGCGCAAACTACAACAGGTTGGGCAAACCAAAACTTGAACCTCACTACATGGTTCACTTTTGTGGCTCCACCATCCGGAAATGTTCGCATCAACTCTACAGCCATGAGCTATAATAATCAAATTGCGGTCTATTCAGCAACAGACTGTTCTATTTTGGCTTCGATCATGATGGAGGCTGCCAATGATGATGATTTAGGCGGCGTCAATGCAGCGCCAAACTTCACTATGTGTGGTTTGAACCCGGGTAATACTTATTACATTCTCAATGATGCCTTCAACAACACAGCAGGTAACTACGCTATCTCCATCTCTGAGATTGACTTAAATGCTGGTGTAGAAGGAGAAGTCATTGAAGTATGCTACGGCGACACTGTGAACTTATTCAATGGCATTGCCAACTACCAATTAGGCGGAACATGGACACAAACCATTCCAACATTGGGCCTACAAGGTTCTCAGTTCATCACGAATGGCTTGGCTACTGTATTCTTTGAATTTACGTATGCCTTAGTAGATGGCTGTGCTTCTGACGATGTCAATGCCTACGTTGATGTATATCCAGCGTCTAGCGCAGGTGTAAATGGAACCTTTACTGTCTGTAAAAACGAGCCATTCAACCTTTTAGCTGGCTTGGGTGGTGTAGTTGACATGGGCGGTTATTGGTTAGACCCAAGTAACAACCAACTTGGAAGCAATATCGACACGGCGTCTAATATCCCAGGTAACTTTAACTACGATTATATCGTGAGCAATGGTGTTTGCCCAGCAGATACTGCTACTGTACTGGTTGTTGTAGATGCTGGTTGTGATTTCACAGCTGGCATGGAAACACTTGCGGGTAGCTTTGCCGTATATCCAAATCCTTCTTCTGATGTATTGAACATCGAGAATCGCTTAGGGTTGGTAATCGATCAAATCGAGCTGCTTGACATGAGTGGAAGAGTTGTGTTTGCTGCACAAAAAGGTGCATTCAATAACGAACTTGCTCAAATCAATGTAAACAACCTTACAACTGGTGTTTATACCTTAAAAATGACGGCTGGTGCACAAACATTCACCAACCGCGTAATCAAGCAATAAAACACTTCAAAAAACGCAGAAAGGCGCGCCTCATGGCGCGCCTTTTTTGTATCCATAATGCTCCATTTTGCCGTGTTTTGAGGTGTATTTACGGACGCCATAACACTCCCGACGGAAGTTTTTTTTGGAAATCAAATCATTTTGTATACATTTGTTCGATACCGATTTTGATAAATTGGTGTATTTTGTATTGTATTTTAATAAAAGTGAGTATATGGAAATCAGCTAATTACCTTGATTATCAGGTTTTTAATTGTTTCTTTTAATTTATATTACCAAGCCAACTATGAGACTTCACAACCTAACAAGCCTCTCTACAACCCCACAGCAAATGAAGAATGTATTTTTATTGAAAGGTTACAAAACAACCTTTTTGACTTTCTTATGGTCGGTCCTCTTGAGTATTGGTGTCAGCTTTCAGGGGCAGGCGCAGAATATTATTACCGTTCCTTTTAACGAAGGTTTTGTAGGTATCAATTCGGCCAATAATGTTGCCTCTTCATGTTATTACATGACATCATTGGGCTTCAGCACCATTCAGTTTGCGCAAAACTCGCCAGCTGCAATTTTTACGGCTCAAGGTAACGACATCATTGGTTATGCTTACATCACCGATAACAATGGTGTGGAGCATCAGATTCCAGGGTTTATTAAATGGCGTACGACTCAAGGCAGCACTGTGAAAAGTATCGTATTCCAACCAGGAGCAACGGTTTTTAACCTTGCTACTAACGGCTCAAACGGAGCGGCTACCTACACAATAAACGGTAGCAGTTACATTGGTCTTACATTTAATGGCCAGACGGAGGTCATCCCTACAACCGGTGGCAATGCTTATGAAGTTTCTGGCAATGCTGCAACAGCTGGTTTGTTAGACGCGCTCAATTTATATTTAGGTTCATTCCCGTCTATTAGTGCAACGAATGTCACTGTATCTGAAAGTGCAGGAAATGCTACAATTACCCTAACCCTTAGCGCTAGTTCAAGCAACACGGTCACTGTTCATTACGAGACCGCTGATAGTACAGCCACTCAACCTTCCGACTACACACTATCTTCCGGAACAGTAACTTTTAACCCTGGAGAAACAACTAAAACTATTACCATTCCAATTATCAATGATGTAATCAATGAAAGCCAAGAGTTCTTGAAGGTTTTACTTCACGACCCGGTTAATGCGTCTATAGCAAATGCATTGCGTTTGATTACAATTAATGACAACGATACTCCTCCTTCACCGCCTTCAATTAGCGCAATTGCTGATCAAACAGGTTGTGGAACTTTTGGCCCACTAAGCTTTACCATTGGTGATGCTGAAACAAGTGCTGCCAACCTCACTTTATCTGCTGTTGCTGCTAACCCTACATTGTTCCCATCTTCCGGGATCACATTCGGTGGTTCTGGCGCAAACCGCACTATTACCCTTGTTGCTGCATCCGGACTTACAGGGTCTTCTGACATCAACGTAATTGTGACCGATGAAAATGGGGAAGAAGCCTATATCTCTTTTATGGTGACTGTAGATTTCTCTGTAACTGCTGGCGCAGACCAAAGTATTTGTAGCGGCAGCAATGCAAATCTTACGGCTACTGTAACTGACAATACAACTGGAGGCACTTCTTTAACAACTTTTGATTTTAATAGTGGTTTGCAGGGTTGGACGACTGGAGGATTTGCGGCAACAGATGGAGGGTGGCCAACTAGCGCTACTTTGTTTAATGTTCAATCTTTTGGTAATACGGGTAGTTCACTTGGCACACCGAACACGGGTGACTTAGGGGCCGAGAATTCTTATGTCATTAGCCCGTCAATAGCATTTGGCCCTTCTGTAACATTGTCATTTGATAGTTGGTCAAACAATGAATCAGCAGGTTATGATTATGAACATGTTGATTATTCAATTGATAATGGTCTAACATGGACATCTTTAGATGGCACATTAACTCCAACTGGAATAGAAGGCTTAAATAATGATGCAACATGGCAAACCTATACGGTTACATTTAATCCTACGCCAAGTGCAAATGGCAAAATCCGATTCAGATATGATACCGCTGATGATTGTTGTGGTGGTACAGGAACCAATAATGGATGGTATGTAGATAATGTCTCTGTTACGGCTGTTTCAAGTCCTTCATATGCATGGACACCTTCAGCGACTCTTTCTTGTAATGATTGTCTTACTCCAACTGCTAGTACAACTACAACTACAACTTACACAATTACAGCGACTAGCCCTACAGGTTGTATAGTGTCAGATGCTGTTCAAGTAACTGTCCAACCTACACCAACAATAACTGCTGTCAACGACACAACGATTTGTGCGGCTTCATCTTTGGCTTATGCCTTCACAGCAAGTGCAGGTTCAATTGCATGGACAAACTCTAATACTTCAATCGGTTTAGCTGGTTCTGGTTCTGGAAACATTGCTTCTTTTGCTACCGTGAATGCTGGAGCAACAGCCGCAACAGCAAATATTTCTGTAACTGCCACAGATAATGGTTGTACGAGTTTGGCAGAGAACTTTACCATTACAGTCAACCCACTTCCAACAGTTACAAACGGAACAACACAAGCTGTAGATCACGGTGCTGTTGTAGCTGCCGTTTCTACAGCAGGAAATATGGGTTCAGGCGCAACTTATGCCTGGACAAACTCAAATACGACAATTGGTCTCGGTGCTTCAGGAACCGGGAATGTTCCGCAGTTTACGGCAGCAAATACGACTGCGTACGTACAAACAGGTTTGATTACTGTTTCAGCTTCGGCTAATGGTTGTACTGGCCCTGCTCAGACTTATGAGGTAGCGGTTAGTCCAGTTCCGACTGTTACACCAGTTACAGACCTTACGCTATGTGCGGGAGCTGCGGGCAGTGTGAGCTTTACAGGAACGCCAACGGCTACATTCTTCTCTTGGACAAATGACAACACAAGTGTTGGCATTGCTGCGTCAGGAACGGGTAACATCAGTTTCACAGGAGCTAATACAACTAATACCGCTCAAACAGCTAACGTTACTGTAACACCTCAAATGTTGGTTACTGATAGTTATATTTATGGTGAGGCGTCTGAAAACCAAACTTTATTATTGACTGCTCCAGCAGGAAAAGTGATTACAAGTGTAGAGTTCGCCAGCTTTGGTACACCAACCGGAACGGCTGGTAACTACGCCATTGGCTCTTGCCATGCAAGCAACTCTTCTAATATAATTAGCGCGGCGGCCCTAGGTCAGACCTCGCTTACTATTGCTGCTACAACAGCTGTATTTGGCAATCCATGTGTAGGCACTTCAAAAATACTTGCAGTTAAATTGGGTGTGGGTGAATTAATCAGTGGAAGTGCTGATGTATTCCAAGTTACGGTTAACCCAACACCAAACGTTGCAGATGTGACATTAGGAAACTGTTCGGGATCTAGTTTCAACGCAACACCAGTTAATGGTGTTAATATCGTTCCAGCGGGTACCACTTATACCTGGACGGTAGTTGAAAACCCTGCAGTTGTAGGAACTTCAAATGTAAGTTTGGCCACTGCAGCTGTTAGTCAAACATTATCTAACTTAACTAGCCAAGCACAATCGGTAACTTATACTGTTACACCAACTGCTGGTTCATGTGTTGGCGGTGATTTTGATGTTACGGTATCCGTAGCTCCAACAATGACTATTGCGGATGTAAGTACAACGATTTGTACTGGTTCGGCCTTCTCCATTACACCAGTTGATGGTGCCCTTAATGATGTTGTTCCAGCTGGGACACTTTATACTTGGGATGTTACGCTAAATCCAAATATTGTTGGTGCAACAGCACAAACAACTCCACAAGCAAATATTTCTCAAACATTGGCAAACAATGCAGCGAGCAACCAAATACAAGTTTATACGGTTACACCACAATATACTGTTGGTGGAACTACTTGTTATGGTGATGAATTTGACATTTCAGTTACGGTTCTGAATGGTATTCCTTCTGTAGATGTAGGTAACAACCAAACAATTTGTGGTTCAGGATCTGCACCATTCAGTGTTAACGTGACAAACGCAGAAATGGGTTATTGGCAAACAACAGGTATTGGTGTGATTTCACCAAACGTGACAAATACCACCGTAGAATACATTCCAGCTCAAGGTGAAACAGGAACAGTTGACTTGACTTATATTGCAAGCAATGCTTGTGGTGTTTCATCTGATGTGGCAACTATCACCATTACAGCACTTCCAAATGCGGGTACTTTAGCAGGTGCAAGCGCTATTTGTCTTGGTTCAACTGAAACACTTTCTAGCTCTGTTTCTGGTGGTGCTTGGTCTTCATCTAATACAGCTGTTGCTACTATTGATCAAAATACTGGCGTTGTAACTACACAATCTGTTGGTTCAACGACAATTACATATACTGTGACTTCAGGATCTTGTTCCTCAAGTGCAACAATGACGCTAAGCGTTAACGCATTGCCAACGGCAACAATTGCCACAACAGGCGCTACAACATTCTGTGCAGGTGGTTCTGTTGCTTTAGTTGGTCCAAGCGCGCCAGCAGGCATGACTTACTCGTATGTATGGAATTTGAATGGATCAGCAATAGCTGGTGCAACTTCTAGCTCATACATTGCAACAATATCAGGTGCTTACACGCTTACTGTAAGTAACAATAATGGTTGTTCAGCTATTTCAGCTGCAACAACAATCACCGTAAATGCTTTTCCTAGTGTTGCTGCAATCTCAGGTAACACAACTTTGTGTGTCGGCGCAAGCTCAACGCTTACCAACACAGCTACAGGCGGTACATGGTCTTCGAACAATGCTGCAATTGCTGCAGTTAATACCACTACAGGTGTTGTTTCAGCGATTAGTGCTGGATCAGCTGTTGTAACTTATACAATCACAGACGCGAATGGCTGTAGTAACTCAGTTTCGGCAAACGTTACTGTAAATGCTCTTCCAAATGCAACTATTACGGCAAGCGGAGCAACAACTATTTGCGCTGGCGGTTCGGTTTTATTGACAGCAAGCTCTGCAAGCTCATATCAGTGGAATCTTAACGGTTCTGCAATCACAGGCGAAACTGCAGCAACATATACAGCAGCGTCAACTGGTTCTTACAGCGTAACATTGACCAATGCAAGTGGTTGTAATGCAACTTCAAGTGCAACAGTTGTTACAGTTAATGCGCTTCCTACAGCTACAATCACAGCGGGAGGAAGCACAACGATTTGTGCTGGCCAATCATTGACTTTATCTGCAAGTGCAGGAACCGGTTATATCTACCAATGGAGTACTGGTTCTGCCGACCAATCTATTTCAGTGACCACTGCTGGTGCATATACAGTTACGATCACAGATCAAAATGGCTGTACTGCAACTTCTTCTGCCACTAACGTTACCGTAACACCACTTCCAACGATAGCTGCTATTTCTGGAAATACAGGGGTTTGTGTTGGTTCAACAATCAATTTAACGAACTCCACTTCAGGTGGTACTTGGTCATCAAGCAATACTGCTAATGCTTCAATAGATGCTGTCACTGGTGAATTAACAGGTATTGCTGCAGGTACAACTACAGTAACTTACCAAGTTACTACAGCTGGTTGTACGAATACCACTACTGCTTCCGTTAACATCAATGCTTTACCAACAGCTACTATAACAGCTACTGGCGCTACAACATTCTGTTCAGGTGGTTCAGTTGCTTTGGTAGGCCCAAGCGCGCCAGCAGGCATGTCTTATACTTACCAATGGAATTTGAATGGCACAGCTATTTCGGGTGCAACTGCGAGTTCATACTTGGCAAATGCTTCTGGATCTTACACACTTACTGTAAGTAACAATAATGGTTGTTCTGCTACTTCAGCTGCAACAACAATCACCGTAAATGCTTTACCAATAATTGCAGCCATTACTGGCACAACAACATTGTGTGTTGGTTCAGGGTCAACATTAGCAAACGCTACTGCGGGTGGTACTTGGTCTACAAATAATGCAGCTATTGCAACAATCAATAGCAGCACTGGCGCTGTAGTAGCGGTAAGTGCAGGTGATGCCACGATTTCATACACAATTACAGATGCAAATGGCTGTACTAATTCAGTGTCAACAATTGTAACTGTAAATGCATTGCCAACTGTTGCTGCGGTAACAGGGGCTGCTGCAGTTTGCTCAGGCGCTACTGTTCAGTTTGAAAGTGCAACTGCTGGCGGGTCTTGGACCTCAAATAACACTGCAGTAGCCACAGTAAGTGCTACCGGTGTTGTTACTGGTGTGAGTGCAGGCCTAGCAACAATTACTTATACTATTACGGATGCCAACGGATGTACAAATAGTGCTACTGCTGATATCAATGTGAATACCGGTGCTACGGCAACAATTACTGCTGGCGGCGCAACAACTTTCTGTGCCGGTTCCAATGTAGTACTTACAGCTAATGCTGGTTCTGCTTATATGTGGTCTACAGGTGCACAAACGCAATCAATCACAGTAAGTAATTCTGGAACGTACTCCGTTACTGTCACAAATGCTTCTGGATGTAGCGCAATATCAGCGGTAACTACTGTAACCGTAAATGCGTTGCCAGCTGCTACTATTTTAGCAGGTAGCCCAACAAACTTCTGCCAAGGTGGTTCTGTAACATTAACAGCTAGCCCACAGGTTGCAGGTTCAACTTATCTTTGGTCAAATGGGGCAACAACAGCTTCTATAGTTGCCAATACAACATCTACCAATACAGTTACAATCACAAATGCTGCTGGTTGTGCGACTACAGCAAGCGCTCTTACTGTAACTGTTAATCCATTGCCAACTGCCACAATCACGGCAAGTGGTGCAACGACATTCTGCCAAGGTGGCTCAGTTACTTTAACAGCTAATGGTGGTACTGGTTTATCATACCAATGGTCCAACGGTAGCAACAACCAAACGCTTGCAGTGACTACTGCAGGTAGCTACACAGTTACAGTTACAGACGCTAACGGATGTTCAAGTACATCTGCAGCAACGGTAGTTACTGTAAATAGCTTGCCAAGTGCACCAGCTATTACCGGTACAGCTGCTGTTTGTGTCGGATCTACCACATTGCTTAGCACAACAGCAAGCAACCCTGTATGGAGTTCAGCAAATGCTGCGGTGGCTACAATTGCTGCAAACGGTTTGGTTACTGGCGTTAGCGCCGGAACTGTTGCAATGACTTACACAACAACCAATGCAAATGGTTGTGTGAATTCTCAAAGTGTAACGGTTACAGTCAATACCTTACCTACAGCTGCCATTTCAACGATGGGTGCGACAACTTTCTGTCAAGGTAGTTCTGTAACTCTTCTAGCTTCTAGCCCAACAGCTGGTATGACCTATACTTACCAATGGAGATTGAATGGCACTGCAATTACAGGCGCAACAGCGAGCACTTATGTTGCCAATTCGAGTGGTGCATATGCTGTTACAATTACTACAAACAGTGGTTGTTCGGCAACTTCTGCTACAACAACAGTAGTAGTCAATCCACTACCAGTTCTTGCTGCTAATGCAGGTGCTACTTCTGTTTGTGAAGGCAGTACGGCAGTTATTACAAATGCCCAAGCGGGTGGTTTGTGGTCAACAGCTAACAACACAGTTGCAACAATCAACGCTACAACAGGTATGGTAACAGGAGTTAATCCTGGAACAACCTCATTAACATATACATATACAAATGCAAACGGTTGCACCAATACTGTATCCACAAACTTCACAGTGAATGCACTTCCATCAGCAGTGATTACTGCCGCTGGAGCAACTACATTCTGTCAAGGTGGTTCAGTTGTATTGACTGCAAGTACAGGTTCTTCTTACTTATGGAGTACAGGTGCAACAACTCAGTCAATTACGGTGAGTACTTCACAAGATGTGTCAGTTACTGTAACCAATGCAAACGGTTGTGCTGCAACTTCAGCAATTACATCAGTAATTGTTAATGCACTTCCATTGGCAAATATCACTTCTTTGAATGGCAATAGTTTCTGCCAAGGTGGTTCTGTAACCCTTGTAGCATCAAATGGTGCTGCTTATGCTTGGTCTAACGGAGCTATTACACAAAGCATTACTTTGTCTGCAAGTGCAAGTGTGACCGTAACAGTAACAAATACAGATGGTTGTTCAGCAACTTCAGCGCCATTTGCAGTAACAATGAATCCTGCTCCGGTTGCAACAATTACAGCTGGTGGTGCTACCACATTCTGTGCAGGTGGTTCAGTGACCCTCACAGCTCCAGTTGCAGCTTCTTATCTTTGGAGTTCTGGTGAAACAACTCAATCAATCGTTGCTTCTTTTGACGGTCCTTATTC
>JACCDH011826199.1_pt1 | contig 12890 bp, 13 predicted proteins | sample 7442481 | NCBI WGS metagenome assembly JACCDH01 (sample SAMN15323433, study PRJNA562643) | freshwater metagenome | isolation source: river surface water | place: USA:Blue River Watershed | collected 2017-08-15
ATTGAAGAAGCGCTGCGCTGCAAGCGTGAGGGCAAGAGCGAAGTGATTCTGTTCAATCTGTGCGGCCATGGTCACTTCGATATGGCGGCCTACTCGAGCTACTTCGCTGGCAATCTCAAGGACGAAAACTATGACGAGAAAGAGCTCGCCATGGCCTTGTCCGGTTTGCCCAGCGTGCCTGAAGCCGCCTGACCTTTAGCTTCAGCAGACACAGGCGCCACGACTTCAGGGCGCCTGTGTTGTTTTTGAGGTCTTCGTTGGTTTTTCTTTTCATCCCTGATTTGTTTACTGCGGATTGCAAGCGATGCATGTGTTGCTGGTAGAAGATGATCATGTGCTCGCTGACGGTATTGCGAGAATTTTGCGTGGCCACGCGATGACTGTCGATGTAGTCGACAACGGCGAAGAGGCAGATCGCGCGCTGATCTCGCGCGAGGTTTCCGTAGCCGTCCTGGATATTGGTTTGCCCGGCATTGATGGTTTCGAAGTGGTGCGGCGTCTGCGCTCGCGTGGCAGCGCCTTGCCGGTGCTTTTGCTGACCGCGCGTGATGATGTGCAGGATCGAGTGCGCGGTCTGGAAACGGGAGCCGATGATTATCTGGTCAAGCCCTTTGCAGCGCCTGAACTGGTCGCCCGGCTCAAAGCGCTGGTGCGTCGCAGTCACCCCCGGTCTGCGCAGCTGCAGCTCGGCGGACTCCAGCTCGATCCTGGCACACGCCGCGCAACCGTTGACGGTAATCCGATCGATCTGTCTGCACGCGAATGGGCCGTGCTGGAATACCTGATGCAGAACGCTTCCCGGGTCGTGTCCAAACAGCAGATCATCGATGCCATTCTTCCATTCGGCGAAGAAGTGACGCTCAATGCGGTCGAGGTTTATGTGTCGCGTCTGCGTTCCAAGATTGACTCTGCGGGTATTTCCATTAAAACGATTCGGGGCTTTGGCTACCTGCTGGAGCCTTCGCCCGAATGAGCCTCCGCGTCAAACTCCTGCAGTGGCTGGTGGTCACGCTCATAGCGGTCAACGTGGCGGCTGCAGCAGCAGCCTACTGGCTGGCATGGATACCTGCGCAATCGGCGCTGGATCAGAGCCTCGCCGACGCTGCCTGGGCGCTGGTGCCGCATGTGAAGGAAACGGATACGGCGGTTGAGCTCCGCCTTTCCCAGCAAGCCGAACAGATTCTGCGGGTTGATCATCTGGACGAAGTATTTTTTGTGGTGCGTGATCTGGACGGCAACACGATTGCAGGCGATCGCGATTTTCCTGCGCTGAAGCTGCCTGATAAAGATAAATCGTGGATTGCTTATGGTGACAGCATGCGCGGCGAGAATGTCCGCGTGACCTCGCTACGCACCCATGTCGGCGATGAAACCATCCTGATTGGCGCCGCCGAGACGCGGGTCAAGCGTCAGGAAATACGACTGCGGATTCTGCTGTCATTGATGGCGCTGGAATTGCTGGTGATTGTGCTGATTCCTTCAGTCATCTGGCTGGTGCTCAATCGCGGGCTGCAGCCGCTGCGTGATATGCAAACCAATCTCGAGCGTCGTACGCCGGATGATTTGTCACCACTGCCTTTGCAAAATTCGCCGGTCGAGATCACGCCCTTCATTCGGGCAATGAATGATTTGCTGGCGCGGGTGCAGGACAGTGCGCGCGCCAAACAGGACTTTCTGGCCGATGCGGCCCATCAGTTACGCACACCACTGGCCGGTTTCAGGGCACAGCTCGAATGGATGAAATCCCATCACCGGGATGACCCCGAAACGGCCCAGTCGGTGTCGCTGATGTTGGCTTCCACCGAACGAATGAGCCGGCAGGCCAATCAGTTGCTCGCACTCGCACGCTCGGAGCCCGGAAACTTCGAGCGGCGGCGGCTAGAGCAAATTTCGCTGGATGCGCTGGTTGCAGAGTCGGTGCAACAGTTCGTCGAAGAAGCGCTCAAGAAAAATATCGACATTGGGTTCGATCTGCAGCCAACGCAGGTCGCGGGTGATCGCTTCCTCTTGCGCGATATGATCGACAATCTGGTGGACAACGCGATTCGTTATTCACCGCCAGGCAGTGTGGTGACGATCAGATGCCAGCAGGTGGCGGGACATGGGACGCTGATGGTTGAAGACAGTGGCCCGGGCATACCGGAGCCGGAAAAAGGGCGGGTATTTCACCGCTTTTATCGCCTGGATCAGTCGCAGCCTGGAACAGGGCTGGGTCTGGCGATCGTACGCGATATCGCCCGTGATCATGATGCGGTCATCGAAGTCCTCTCCGGACCACAGGGCAAGGGCACGGTGTTTGTGGTGCGCTTCCCCTGAAAATACCGACTGCGCGATGCCGTACCGGTCGTCCGCTGGCGGAATTGTTGGATAATCCGGTCTGATTTGCTTTTTTCTGAACCCGGGTTGAATCGATTGACTTACAGCGTCAAGGAAATTTTTTACACATTACAAGGCGAGGGCGCTCAGGCCGGGCGTCCTGCTGTGTTCTGCCGTTTTGCCGGGTGCAATCTCTGGTCGGGTCGCGAAGAAGATCGCGCAACAGCCATCTGCCGTTTCTGCGATACCGACTTTGTCGGTACCGATGGCACACTGGGGGGCAAATATGCAGATGCCGATACGCTGGCTGAGATCATTGATGCGCAATGGCCGGCAGCCCGACGCGGTAAAAAGTACGTCGTGTTCACCGGCGGCGAACCCTTGCTCCAGCTCGATGCTGCGCTGATTGCGGCGGTACATGCGCGCGGGTTCGAAATCGCCATCGAGACCAACGGCACCCTGCCGGTGCCCGAAGGCGTGGACTGGATCTGCGTGAGCCCCAAGCAAGGGGCGCCGCTGGTGGTTGAACGGGGAGATGAAATCAAGGTCGTGATTCCTCAGCAGGGGCAAGACCTGTCGGTATTTACCAGCATGGCCTTCACGCATTTTTTCCTGCAGCCGATGGATGGCCCCGACCACGCAGCGCACACGCGGCTGGCTATTGAAGCCTGCAAGACGGATCCGCAATGGCGGTTGTCGTTGCAAACCCATAAATTGTTACAGATACCCTGACCACAATCGCATGATCACCATTACCCGCAAACTGGAATTCGATGCCGGCCACCGAATTCCCGACCACAAAAGCCAGTGCCGCAATCTGCACGGGCATCGATACACCCTTGAAATCACCCTGATGGGTGAAGTGATCGAGGAAGAGGGCAGTTCCGACAACGGCATGATCATGGATTTCTCCGATGTGAAGGCACTGGCCAAAGAACACCTGGTGGATATCTGGGATCATGCTTTTCTGGTGTACGCGAAAGACAATGCGGTCCGCGGTTTTCTGGCGACGATTCCTGATCACAAGACGGTCGTGATCGACAAGATACCGACCGTCGAAAATCTGGCCCGTACAGCCTTTGATACTTTGCGCATGGTGTATCAGGATCGTTACGGCACGGGTCTGCGACTGCAAAAACTGGTGCTGCATGAAACGCCAAATTGCTGGGCCGAGATCACGGCCGACTGATCATGAGCAGAGCCGATTCCCTGCACGACGAGGATTTCATGCGACTGGCGCTTGCAGCCGCAAAGCAGGCCAGCGACGAGGGCGAAGTGCCGGTCGGCGCGGTGCTGGTCCGGGAGGGTGAGGTGATTGCCACCGGCTTCAATCGGCCCATTAGCCAGCATGATCCGAGTGCGCACGCGGAAATCGCAGCGTTGCGTCTGGGCGCGACGGCGCTGGCCAACTACCGCATGCCGGGATGTACGTTGTACGTGACGCTGGAGCCTTGCGCCATGTGTGCCGGTGCGATGATGCACGCCCGGCTGGCGAGAGTGGTTTATGGCGCAGCGGATCCGAAAACGGGCGCCTGCGGTTCGGTGGTGAATCTGTTTGCGGAAGAAAAACTCAATCACCACACCCGCGTGACCGGCGGTGTGCTGGCTGCCGAGTGCAGTACGATGTTGTCTGCCTTTTTTGCCGAACGACGCCGGCAAAGCCGCGTCAATGCCAGCTGAAATATCCAAGATGACCATTCGACCCCGACATATCGCCATCGTGGCACCCAGTGGTTATGCCGCCGATCCGGAGGCGCTGGATCGCGCCATCGCGCGACTGCGGGCGCAGGGGCATCAGGTTCATGATCTCTGCAGCGCCTATCCGAGACATCAGCGTTTTGCGGCCAGCGATGACGCGCGGGTCGCGCAACTGCATGCGGCAGCCCGGCATTCCGAGGCTGAGATTGTTATCGCACTGCGCGGCGGTTATGGCTTGTCTCGGCTGTTGCCGTCGATTGATTTTGGTTTGCTGGCGGACAGTGGCAAGCTGTTTGTTGGTCACAGCGACTTCACCGCCTTGCATCTGGGTCTGCTGGCCACCCAGGGTGCGGTCAGCTTTGCCGGTCCGATGATTTGCGATGATTTTAGTCGCGCTGATGTCAGCGCATTCACCGAATCGCATTTCTGGCAATGTCTGAACGGACCAATGACAGTGTCTGTTACAGCGCGGAATAATCCTGTCGCTGATGTGCAGGGCAAACTCTGGGGTGGCAATCTGTCCCTGATCGTCCATCTGATCGGCACGCCATGGATGCCAGAGGTTGAGGACGGGATTCTGTTTCTCGAAGATGTCAATGAACACCCGTACCGGGTCGAGCGCATGGTCTTGCAGTTGCTGCATTCCGGCGTTCTGGCGCGACAAAAGGCCGTGGTTCTCGGCGATTTTTCCGGCTACCGCCTCAGTGACTATGACAATGGTTACGACTTTGATGCGATGCTTGCCTTCCTGCGGGCGCAGCTGCCGGTGCCAGTGCTGCAGGGTCTGCCGTTCGGCCATACGCGCGACAAGCTGACCTTGCCGGTCGGCGCGGATTGCCGGCTGCAATCCGACCCGGCGGGCGTGCACCTGAGCTGCAGCGCTTATCCAATGCTGCGTAGCTAGCGGGGCTTGCTGAAGGCACCCGGGCCGGTAGCGGTCCGAATGATACAATCTCGCTCTTGTCTCGTTGTCTAGGTGCTTTGCGCCGCTACCGAGGCACAACCCAGCGGCGCTAAGTGCCCAACGGGTATTTTTCTTCCTATCCGCATACCAAAGGCTTTCGCAGTGCTCTCCACCGCTAACATCACCATGCAGTTCGGCCCCAAGCCGCTTTTTGAAAATATTTCAGTCAAATTCGGCGAGGGGAATCGCTACGGTCTGATCGGCGCGAATGGCTGTGGCAAGTCCACTTTCATGAAAATTCTCGGCGGGGATCTCGAACCATCTTCAGGCACGGTCATGCTTGATGCCAATGAACGACTGGGCAAGTTGCGGCAGGACCAGTTCGCCTACGAAGAAATGCGGGTGCTGGATGTGGTGATGATGGGTCACACCGAAATGTGGGCGGCGATGTCCGAGCGCGACGCGATTTACGCGAATCCGGATGCCACTGATGACGACTACATGAAAGCCGCTGATCTGGAGGCGAAGTTCGCTGAGTATGATGGCTACACCGCCGAAGCACGCGCGGGAGAATTGCTTTCCGGGGTCGGCATACCCACCGCCCAACACAGCGGGCAGATGAGCAGCATTGCGCCGGGCTGGAAATTACGGGTGCTTCTGGCGCAGGCCTTGTTTTCAAATCCCGACATACTGCTGCTCGATGAGCCGACCAACAATCTCGATATCAACACCATCCGCTGGCTGGAGGATGTGCTCAATGAACGTGATTCGACGATGATCATCATCTCGCACGATCGGCACTTTCTGAATCAGGTCTGTACTCATATGGCGGACATGGATTACGGGACGCTGAAGGTTTATCCGGGTAATTATGATGACTACATGCTGGCGTCGTCCCAGGCGCGCGCTCAGCAAATGGCCGTGAATGCGAAGGCCAAGGAAAAAATCACGGAACTGCAGGACTTCGTGCGCCGTTTCTCGGCCAATAAATCGAAGGCGCGTCAGGCCACCTCGCGTGCCAAGCAGATAGAAAAGATCAAGGTCGAAGACGTCAAGCCCTCATCGCGGCAAAATCCTTTCGTTCGCTTCGAGATGGGTAAAAAGCTGCACCGGCTGGCGGTGGAAACCAAGGGTATTGCCAAGTCGTATGACCGTACTTTGTTCAAGGACTTCAGTATTTCGATTGAGGCCGGTGAGAAGATTGCCATCATCGGCGAGAACGGTGCCGGTAAAACGACTTTGCTGCGCTGTCTGGGCGGTGAGTTGTGCGGACTGACACCGGATGCAGGCACGGTCAAATGGGCGGAGAATGCCGATATCGGCTACATGCCCCAGGACCCCACCGAGGAATTCGCAGTCGACAAGACGCTGACGGACTGGATGACCGACTGGACACGCGAGGGCGATGATGATCAGGCGGTACGCTCGATTCTGGGCCGTCTTCTGTTCTCGGGCGATGACGTGAAAAAATCAGTAAAGGTCTTGTCTGGTGGAGAAAAAGGACGCATGGTCTACGGCAAGCTGATGCTGGGCCGTCACAACGTGATGCTGATGGACGAGCCGACCAATCATATGGATATGGAATCGATTGAATCGCTCAATATCGCACTGGAAAAATACGAAGGCACCCTGATTTTTGTATCGCATGACCGTGAATTCGTCTCCTCACTGGCCAATCGCATTCTGGAAATACGGCAGGGCGAGATCATCGACTTCAAGGGCAGTTACGACGAGTATCTGGCGACCCAGGGCATACAGTAAATTTTGCAGCAGCTATTTTTTACCGCAGATTCAGCATCGGGCGACGTCTATGGAAATCAAAACGATTGAATTCGAACGCCCGTCGGGCGATGGCGCCAGTTGCGTGGCATCGGCCTGGGCCAAAGTGCCTGAACTTTTGCAGGCGGGTGAACGCGCGGCACTGAAGGACAAGATTCGTCGTCTGCTGAAGGAGAAACAGGCGGTGCTGGTCGCTCACTACTATGTGGATGCTGATCTGCAGGATCTGGCAGAGGAAACCGGCGGTTGCGTGTCCGATTCACTGGAAATGGCGCGCTTTGGTCGCGACCATCAGGCGCAGACGCTGGTGGTGGCCGGCGTGCGCTTCATGGGTGAAACCGCAAAAATTCTCTCGCCCGAAAAAACGGTGCTGATGCCGGATCTGGAGGCAACCTGTTCACTTGATCTGGGTTGTCCTGCCGACGAATTTTCTGCGTTTTGCGATGCTCATCCGGATCGCACTGTGGTGGTTTATGCGAATACCAGCGCTGCGGTGAAGGCCCGCGCCGACTGGATGGTGACCTCTTCTATCGGTTTGGACATCGTTGCGCATCTGCATGCGCAGGGTAAAAAAATCCTGTGGGCGCCAGACCGCCATCTCGGGGCCTACATACAAAAACAAACCGGTGCCGATATGCTGCTCTGGCAGGGGTCCTGTCTGGTGCATGATGAGTTCAAGGCGATCGAGCTTGAATTGCTGCGCAAAGAACATCCCCGTGCCAAGGTCTTGGTGCATCCGGAATCACCGGCGAGCGTTGTCGCACATGCGGATGTGGTCGGTTCTACCTCACAGCTGCTCGCAGCAGCGGTCTCGCTGGATGCACCGGAGTTTATCGTCGCAACGGACAACGGTATTCTTCACAAGATGCGATTGGCCGCACCGGGCAAACGCTTCATTGAGGCACCAACCGCTGGCAACAGCGCTACCTGCAAGAGCTGCGCTCACTGTCCGTGGATGGCGATGAATGGCCTGCAGAATTTGGTGGAGGTACTCGAGTCGGGCCGCAATCAGGTCCAGGTCGAAGCGAGCATACGCGAGAAGGCCGTGACTTGCATACAGCGCATGCTGGATTTCGCAGCCGAGCGCAAAGCCAACACCCGACCCTCGGCGGATCTCGCGGCCGAGCAACAACTTTTCTCTGGTATCGGCCCGGCATGAGCACACTGCGCAATCGCTTTGCGCCATTTGATGCGGCGCTGGCAGCAGCCTTTGAGCAGAATATTGCGCCGGCACTGGCCGAAGACATTGGCGCGGGTGACTGGACGGCGCAGCTGCTGCCCGAGGGTGCGCTGGTGCAGGCAAAACTGACCGTGCGCGAATCTGCTGTGCTGTGCGGCGCGCCGTGGTTTGAGGGTGTGATGACTACGGTTGATCCGCGTCTCTCGATTGACTGGCATTTTGCCGAGGGCGATCTGATGCCTGCGGATGCGGCCGTTTGTACGATCAATGGCCCGGCACGTTCACTGATGACGGCTGAACGTACGGCAATGAATTTTCTGCAATTACTCTCGGGCGTTGCGAGCCTGACGCGAGAGTATGTCGCGCTGATCGCGGGCACCCGCGCCGCGATTCTGGATACCCGCAAAACTCTGCCGGGCTTGCGTCTCGCGCAGAAATACGCAGTGCGTGTTGGCGGTGGTCAGAATCAGCGGCTGGCGTTATATGACGGTATTCTGATCAAGGAAAACCACATCGCAGCGGCCGGCGGTATTGCCGCCGCATTGCAGGCTGCGCACATTTTGCGGGAGCGCGTGTCGAGCGCATCAGCGGTATCCGTTCAGATCGAAGTCGAGAGTCTGGATGAACTCGGACAGGCGCTTGAGGCCGGCGCGACTTCAGTGCTGCTCGATAATTTTTCGCTCGAACAGATGCGTGCTGCGGTGGCAGTGACGGCTGGCCGGGCCTTGCTGGAAGCCTCAGGCGGGATACGGCGTGAGACCGTTAGGGCCATTGCTGAAACCGGTGTCGATCGCATTTCGATCGGCAGCCTGACCAAAGATGTGAGGGCAACTGATTATTCTCTCAGAGTGATCTGAGCAGTTTCTGCATCCGATCAGTCACGAGAAGCAGGGGACCGAACCGCACTGCGGCGCGCCGGGGTCAGCACCGTCGGCAATGCCTTGGGCAATGTCTCCGGGTAGTCGAGGCTGTAATGCAGCCCGCGACTTTCGCGCCTTGACAGCGCACTGCCCACGATCAGCGAGGCGACTTCGACCAGATTGCGCAGCTCAAGCAAGTCGCGCGTGATGCGGAAGTTGGCGTAGTACTCATCAATCTCTTCCTTGAGTAGCGCAATGCGATGCTGAGCACGCTCGAGTCGTTTGGTGGTGCGCACGATGCCCACGAAGCTCCACATGAAGCGACGCAGCTCATCCCAGTTCTGGGTAATGACCACTTCTTCGTCGGCATTCGTGACGCGGCTCTCATCCCAGGCGGGCAGCGTCGTTGTCGTGGCGCGGGGTTGTTCAGCAATGTGCATTGCCGCTGCGCGACCCAGCACTACGCATTCCAGCAGCGAGTTGCTGGCCAGACGATTGGCGCCATGCAGGCCGGTGTAGGCGGTTTCACCAACCGCATATAGACCGTGCAGATCCGTGCGACCAGAAAGGTCCGTCACGATGCCGCCGCAGGTGTAATGCGTCGCGGGCACAATCGGTATCGGTTGTTTGGTCATGTCGATGCCCAGCTCCAGGCAACGTGCATAGATGGTCGGGAAATGTGAGCGCAGGAACTCGGCCGGCTTGTGGCTGATATCCAGGTCCACATAATCGAGACCGCGTTTTTTCATTTCGAAGTCGATCGCCCGCGCTACCACGTCGCGCGGTGCCAGCTCGGCGCGCTCGTCATGCGAGGGCATGAACCGCTGTCCCGCAGCCTGACCGGCGGTGTCGGGCAGCTTGAGCAAACCCCCTTCGCCGCGCACAGCCTCGGTGATCAGGAAGGACTTGGCGTAGGGATGGTAGAGGCAGGTCGGGTGGAATTGTATGAATTCCATGTTCGCCACCCGGCAGCCGGCACGCCAGGCCATCGCGATGCCGTCGCCGGTCGCGGTGTCCGGATTGGTGGTGTACAGGTAGACCTTGCCGGCGCCTCCCGTGGCCAGCACCGTGTGATCGGTGGCAATGGTCACGACTTCGCCGGTGCTGACATCCTGCACGTACAGTCCAAGGCAACGCGGTGGCGCATCCGTCAGCCCGAGCTTGTCGGTGGTGATCAGGTCAATTGCAAAATGATGCTCAAGCAGCGTGATGTTCGGATGCTTGCGCACCTGCTCCTCGAGGGTCAGCTGCACTGCATGGCCGGTCGCATCAGCAGCATGAATGATGCGCCGCTGACTGTGGCCGCCTTCGCGGGTCAGGTGAAAGCCGAGCTCGGAGCCTTCATCGCGGGTGAACGGCACACCCTGAGCGATCAGCCACTCAATCGCATTACGACCCTGCTCGACGATGCGGCGCGTTGCAGTCTCATCGCACAGGCCCGCGCCGGCCACCAGGGTGTCGGCGACATGCTGATCATGGCTGTCCTGGGAGTCCAGCACGGCAGCAATCCCGCCTTGCGCCCAGTCACTGGCACCGTCTCTGAGGGCGCGCTTGGAAATGACCACTACCTTGCGGGTATGGGCCAGGTGGAGCGCAACGGACAGGCCAGCCAGGCCACTGCCGACAATGGCAACATCAAATTTCATGGGGAATCAGCTAAGAATGCGGGTTTCGGGGCTTTCGCGACTACCCCTGGACTATAGGCGATTTGGGCTTATTCCGCACGGCAAGGGCGCTGGAATGGCGGAAGCTTCCCGGCTGGTCAGGCCCGCAGGATTCGATCTACGTCAAATTCTTTCAGGTTTGACGGGTTGTGGACAACTTCTCAAGTATAATCGGGCCCACGTTGAGATTCGAGTAGCAGTGGTGCAGTATCAGTCTGTAATTCCTTACTTGGTTGAGACGATTTTCTGGCGGTTATTCCGCCTCACTTACTAAGATAGGAAATGCAATGGCAACTGGTACAGTTAAATGGTTCAACGACGCTAAAGGTTTTGGTTTCATTACACCCGATGAAGGTGGCGAAGATCTGTTCGCGCACTTCTCCGCGATTCAGAGCAGCGGTTTCAAATCCCTGCAGGAAAATCAGCGTGTGCAGTTCGATGTGACGAGCGGCCCTAAAGGCAAACAAGCTTCGAACATTCAGCCCATCTGATTCGTTTGAATCGAGTCTGAACAACGCTTGATCCGCAGCCCGTCTCAATGACGGGTCTGCACAAAAAACCTCCTGCCTCTTCTGGGCCAGGAGGTTTTTTTATCAGGATTTACGCCAGTAATCCGGCCGGGCGAACGCTCGCCGCAAGAAGTCCACGAAAGCGCGTATACGCAAAGGCAAATGCTGGCGCTGTGCAAATACAGCGTAGATGTCATTGCCGGGCGCAGCGAATTCGTCGAGTACCGTCTCCAGAAGTCCCGCTTCAATTTCCGTTCCCACTTCCCAGATCGATCGCCAGGCAAGTCCGCGCCCGGCCAGCGCCCAGTCATGCAGCACCGCGCCGTCATTACATCCCATAGTGCCGCTGACTTTAACGGTCAGGTTCTTGCCGTTTTGCCGGAACGTCCAGCCGCGCTGGCTGCCATCACTCGACATGGCGAGGCAGTTGTGATGCGATAACTCATCCGGAGAGAGTGGCCGTCCATGCTTCTTGAAATAGTCGGGTGAGCCGACCACCACGCGTTTATTGTCGGCCAGCTTCACACCGACCAGACTGGAGTCGGACAAGTCGGCAATCCGGATCGCGACATCAATACCTTCGCCGATCAGATCGACGACACGATCATTCAGGCTGAGCGTGAGAGTGACGTCGCGATGCTCCGCTAAAAAAGAGGAAATCAGGGGTGCCACATGCTGCCGGCCAAAGCCTGCTGGTGCGGAGATCAGCAGGTGGCCACTGGGTCGGGCGCTGCGCTCGGAAACCTGCGACTCGGCGTTTTCCAGATCCAGCAAAATGCGCTGGCAATTCTCGAGAAAGGCCAGCCCTTCATGGGTAAGCGCAATTTTTCGGGTGGTTCGTTGCAATAGCTTCACACCCAGTCGGGCCTCGAGTGCATCGAGACGGCGGCCAATGACGGCAGGGGCGATGCCCTCGGCCCGAGCAGTAGCGGACAGGCTGCCTCGGGCGGCAACGTCGACGAAGGTCGAAATTTGCTTGAAATGATCCATGAAGTGCGCTGATTTGTGACCAAAGCGAAATAATAATCTTTATTTGGCTTTGATTTGTGCGGATTCAGCATGGCCTGAGCCCGCTCCTCGTCGCAGATCGCAGTCAGCGCTTAAAGCGACTGAGAATAGGCCCGGACCCCGGCCAGTAGCATTTCAATTGCGATGGCCGTCAGAATCAGGCCCATCAGTCGCTCAAAAGCAGTCATGACAGCCGGCCCGAGCACTCGCTGCAAGTACTCCGCCGACAACAGAACGATCAGCCACACGACCGCCACCAGCGAGAGCGCGCCGACATAGACGGGCATGGCCATCTGGCCGCGCGAAGAAAACAGCAAGACTGTCACCAGCGCCGAGGGACCGGCCAGCGCGGGTATCGCCAGAGGCACAATGTAAGGTTCGGCAGGGCTATGCTGTGTGTCGCCAAAGATGCCGCCCGGCTGCGGAAATATCATGCGCAACGCGATCAGAAAAAGAATGACGCCACCGCTGATCCGCAGAGCAACCTCGCTCAGTTGCAAGGCGTTCAGGAAATGCTGGCCGCCAAACATGAAGGCCAGCAGCAGACCAAACGCAATCGCGCATTCACGCACGATGACCCGCGCGCGACGCTCCGGCGGTACATGACGAAGGGCTGCGACAAACAGCGGCACGTTGCCGATGGGGTCGGTCACCAGAAGAAGCAGAATGAAGGATTGGAAAAAGCTCTCGGTCATTTACACTGCAATGATTAACAATCAATGACAGAACAGCATAAACCCATTGTTAGCAGCGGAGGATCGTCGTGTCACAAAAATCTGCGGCCGGATCAGGCAAATCGCACTCGTCACGCCCGTCACGCCCATCAGGTATGTCGCGCCGGCATTTCATCCTGGGCGGGTTGGGCCTCACTGGCACCCTGATGGTGGGCTGGGGCCTGTTGCCGCCACGGCAGCGGCTGCATGGGAGCACGCCACTCAAGGTCGGCGAGGGAAGCGCGGCGCTCAATGGCTG
>JACCDH011248640.1_pt1 | contig 12887 bp, 15 predicted proteins | sample 7442481 | NCBI WGS metagenome assembly JACCDH01 (sample SAMN15323433, study PRJNA562643) | freshwater metagenome | isolation source: river surface water | place: USA:Blue River Watershed | collected 2017-08-15
CGAGCCGGTAGCGGTGTCGATCGCATTCATCACCTCGCGGAAGCTCAGCATCCCGCACACCTTGCCGCTCTTCATCACGACCAGCGAGCCGACGTCGCGCTCGGTCATGATCTGGATAGCCTCGCGCAAAGGCGTGTCCGGCGTTGCGGTGTACAGGATGTTGCCTTTGACCTTCAGAATCTCCGAGACCTTCATCTGATCCTCCGAGTAGTAATTATTGTCGTCTCCCCAGCAAGGTCAATGTAGCCGAGTCATGCCAAAAAAGCCAGACCCGCCCGCCTATAATGCCCATTCCATGAATACAACGCGAGGAGAGCGCGAGCATGAGCGATCCCAGATACCCGGGATTTGACACCCTGTCCCTGCACGCCGGTGGCGCGCCCGATCCCGCGACCGGCGCGCGCGCCACGCCGATCTACCTGTCCACCTCCTTCGTCTTCCGCGACTCCGACCATGCGGCCTCGCTGTTCAACATGGAGCGTTCCGGCCATGTGTATTCGCGGATCTCGAACCCGACCAATGCGGTGCTCGAGGAACGCATCGCCGCGCTCGAAGGCGGCGTGGCCGGCATCGCGGTCGCCAGCGGGCAGGCCGCGCTGCACCTCGGGCTGGCCACCATCGCCGGCGCAGGTTCGCATGTGCTGGCCTCGCGCGCGCTGTACGGCGGCTCGCAGAACCTGCTGGCCTACACGATGAAGCGCTTCGGCATAGAGACCACCTTCATCGACCCGCGCGACGCCGATGCATGGCGGGCCAACATACGGCCGAATACGAAAGTGCTGTTTGCCGAAACGCTCGGCAACCCCGGCCTCGACGTGCTGGACGTGGAGACGGTCGCGGCGATCGCGCACGAAGCTCACCTGCCGCTGATGCTCGATTCGACCTTCACCACGCCCTACCTGCTGAAACCCTTCGAGCATGGTGCCGACCTCGTCTTCCACTCGGCGACCAAGTTCCTGTGCGGGCATGGCACCGCAGTCGGCGGCCTGCTGGTCGATGGCGGCACCTTCGACTGGCAACAGGCCTACGAGAAGACCGGCCGCTTTGCCGAGCTGTGCGAACCGTATGACGGCTTCCACGGCATGGTGTTCGCTGAAGAATCGACGGTGGCACCGTTCGCGCTGCGCGCGCGCCGCGAAGGCTTGCGCGACTTCGGCGCGGTGATGAGCCCGCACAATGCGTTCACGATCCTGCAGGGCATAGAGACGCTGTCGCTGCGCATGGAAAGGCATGTGGCGAACACGCGCAAGGTGGTGGAATTCCTCGCCTCGCATCCGGCGGTCGAATCGGTGTCCTACCCGGAGCTGCCGGGACATCCGGATCACGAGCTCGCGAAACGCCTGCTGCCGAAAGGCTGCGGCGCGGTGTTCTCGTTCTCCATCAGGGGCGACCGAGCGGCCGGCCGCCGCTTCGTCGAATCGCTGCAGCTGTTCTCGCACCTGGCCAATGTCGGCGATGCGAAGTCGCTGGTGATCCATCCGGCGTCGACCACGCATTTCCGCGTGCCACCCGAACAGCTGGCCGCGTCCGGCATCACCGAGGGCACGATGCGGCTGTCGGTCGGGCTCGAAGATGCGGACGACCTGATCGACGACCTGAAGCGCGGCCTGAAGGCGGCGCAAAAAGGAGCCTGAGATGGAACTCGACATCCACGGCCAGCGCGCATACGCGTACACCGGCGGCAAGCCCTTCGATGCGGCGCTGCCGACTGCCGTCTTCATCCACGGCGCGCAGAACGACCACTCGGTGTGGATACTGCAGACGCGCTACTTCGCGCACCACGGCTTTTCGGTGCTCGCGGTCGACCTGCCGGGTCACGGACGCAGCGGCGGCTCACCGCTGGCATCGGTCGAGGAAATGGCCGACTGGCTCAACGCGCTGCTCGACGAGGCGGGCGTGACAAAGGCAATCCTGATCGGCCACAGCATGGGCTCGCTGATCGCGCTGGAGGCGGCGTCGCGCTCGCCGTCGCGCGTCCAAGGCGTGGCGCTGGTCGGTACCGCCTACCCGATGAAGGTGTCGCCGGCGCTGCTGGAGACCTCGCGCGACCGCGAGCAGGTGGCGATCGACTGGGTGAACCTCTGGTCGCATTCGACGATCGCGCAGAAACCGTCGGCGCCAGGCCCGGGCTTCTGGGTGCACGGCGGCAGCCAGCGGCTGATGCAGCGCATCGCCGCGCGCAATCCGGCAAAGGTATTCTTCACCGACTTCTCGGCATGCAATGATTACGCGAACGGCGAGCGGGCCGCCGCTTCGCTCGACTGTCCGGCCTTGTTCCTGCTCGGCCGCAAGGACATCATGACGCCGGCAAAGGCGGCGGCAACGCTGTCATCGACAATGAAGAACGCAAGGACCGTCATGCTGCAAAACTGCGGCCACGCGCTGATGGCCGAGCAGCCGGATCAGGTGCTCGATGCGCTGTTCGCTTTCGCTTCGGGCGTGCCGAAGTAGGCCGCGATCGGGGTCGACAGGTCGCGTCCGACGACCTGAGCGACCCGGTCGGACAGGCCCGAACCGGGCGCCGGCGTGAACGCGAACATGCGGAACACGTCGGCCAGCGTCAGCTTTTCCGGATTCGCGAGCAGCGCCCAGCGCTCCTGCCGTGCCTGCGCACTGCGGCGCAGCTGCATCCCGCGCGCGCGCTGCATGCGCAGGCGGCCGACCCAGCCGGCGTCGTGCATGCGCTGCAGCAGGCTGTCCGACTCTTCGAAACCCAGATGGGTCAGCTCGCGGATCTGCAGCACGTCGACGGCCGCATGGGTCGCGCGCGCGTCGAACAGCACCTTCAGCACCGCGACCGCATCGAGGAACTCGCTGCCCGGCCCGGCGCGATGCCACCAGCGCTCGTAGCGCATCACCGGCAGCGCGGCGGCGACGACCGCACCCAGCAGCGTGATCAGCCAGAACAGGTAGACCCAGATCAGGAACACCGGTATCGTCGCCAGCGCGCCATAGATCGCGCGGTAGCCGCCGCCGATGTTGATCGAGAATGCGAAGAAACGGCGAGTGACCTCGAACGCGACGGCAGCGACCAGGCCGCCCACCATGGCCTCGCGCCAGTCGACGAAACGGTTCGGCACGGTCTGGTAAAGCAACGCGAAAGCCAGCGTCGACAGCGACAGCGACAGCAGCAGCGAGAACACGGAGCGCAGCATCGACGGCGCGCGTGTCGTGCCGCCGAGCAGCGGCAGGAATTCCGACGCGGCGCTCAGCGACGCGCCGAGCAGCAAGGGGCCGAAGGTCATTACTGCCCAGTACACCACCATGCTCTGCAGGAAAGGCCGCGACTCGCGCACGCGCCAGATCCGGTTCAGCGTGCGGTCGACCGTGCCGAACATCATGATCGCGGTAACGATCAGGAACACTGCACCGACCGCCGACAAGCGGCTTGCCTTTGTCGAGAACTGCGTCAGGTAATCGAGGATCGTATTGGCTATGCCCTTGGGCATCACCGACTGCACGAAATAGGTTTCCAGCGACTCGCGGAAGGTCGTGAACAGCGGAAAGGTGGTGAAGATCGCGAACGCAATGGTCAGCACTGGCACCAGCGCCAGCACCGAGGTGTAGGTCAGGCTGCCCGCCACCTCGAACAGCCGCTCCTCGCGCAGGCGACGCGCGACGAAATGCCAGAGGTCGCGCAATTGCGCGCCGGTCCAGCGGCCGGACGGATTCGGTGAGCGTGGCGTCATTGAATGGCGAAGAGAAATCCCAGCTGCAAAGCCCCCTATAATAGCAAGCCATGACTACGCCAACGCTGAAGATCCTCGTGCTGTATTACTCGCGCCATGGCGCCACCCGCAAGCTGGCCGAATACATCGCGCAGGGCGTAGAAGGCGTTCCCGGCTGCGAGGCCGTGCTGCGCACGGTGCCGCCGGTGTCGACCGTGGCCGAGGCGACCGAGCCTGCGGTGCCTGCGTCGGGCGCGCCCTATGTCGACGCGGCCGACCTCGAAGAATGCGCGGCGCTCGCGCTCGGCTCGCCTACCCGCTTCGGCAACATGGCCGCGCCGCTGAAGTACTTCATCGACGGCAGCAGCGCCGAATGGCTGTCCGGCACGCTGGCCGGCAAGCCCGCCTGTACGTTCACTTCCACCGGCAGCCTGCACGGCGGCCAGGAAACCACGCTGCTGTCGATGATGCTGCCGCTGCTGCATCACGGAATGCTGATCGTCGGCCTGCCTTACACCGAAGCCTCATTGATGACGACGTCCTCCGGCGGCTCGCCCTACGGCGCGACCCACTGGTCCGGCGTGAACGGCAACCAGCCGGTGTCCGACGACACGCGCTCGCTCGCGATCGCGCTCGGCCGGCGGCTCGCGCAGACCGCCAGAAAACTGAACACCGACTGAACAATGGAAAAATCCCCTGCCCTGCAAGGCCTGCACCGCTCCGCCGCCGCCAGCCTGATCCTGCTGATCCTGCTGTGCGCGCTGTGGGAGCTGGTGCTCGCGCCCTTGCGTCCCGGCGGCTCGTGGATGGTGCTCAAGGCGCTGCCGCTGCTTGCGCCCCTGCCCGGCACGCTACGCCGCAACATCTACACGATGCAGTGGGCGTCGATGATGGTGCTGATGTACTTCACCGAAGGCGTGGTGCGCGCGTGGAGCGAGCGCGGTCCTTCGCAATGGCTCGCGTTCGGCGAGATCGCGCTGTCGTCGATTTACTTCTTCAGCGCGATCTTCTTCCTGCGCCCGTACAAGCGCGAGGCGAAGCGGCTCGCGCGCGAGGCGATACAGAAGGCCGCCGAGAACCATGAGCACTGATTTCCTCGCCGGCTGCGCGCAGCTCGTCGGCGCAGCCAACGTGCTGACCGGCGACGACACCGCAGGCTATGTCACCGACTGGCGCCGGCGCTTCACCGGGCGCGCGCGCGCCGTGCTGCGTCCGGGCTCGACGCCCGAGGTCGCAGCGCTGGTCAGGCTGTGCGCCGAACACCGCGTGCCCGTCGTTCCGCAAGGCGGCAATACCGGGCTGGTGCTAGGCAGCGTGCCGGACGCCAGCGGCGAAGCGGTCGTGATGTCGCTGTCGCGGATGAAGGCGATTCGTTGCGTCGACCCGCTGAATGACACGCTGACGGCCGACGCCGGCTGTACGCTGCACGAGGTGCAGCAAGCAGCGGCTGCACACGGACGGCTGTTCCCGCTGTCGCTCGCGTCCGAAGGCAGCTGCAGCCTCGGCGGCAACCTGTCGACGAATGCCGGCGGCACCGCCGTCCTGCGTTACGGCAATGCGCGCGAGCTGACGCTCGGGCTCGAGGTCGTGACCGCGCAGGGCGAGGTATGGGACGGCCTGCGCGGGCTGCGCAAGGACAACACCGGCTATGACCTGCGCGACCTGTTCATCGGTGCCGAGGGTACGCTGGGCATCATCACCGGCGCGGTCGTGAAACTGTTCGCGCAGCCGGCCGCACGCGTTACCGCGCTGTTCGCACTCGAATCGCCGCGCGCCGCGCTCGACCTGCTGGCGCTGGCGCGCCAGCGCTGCGATGCGTCGCTGACCGGCTTCGAACTGATCTCGGATTTCTGCCTGCAGCTGGTGTGCAAGCACTTCCCCGCGCTGCACGCGCCGTTCGCCGAGCGCCATCCGCACTATGTTCTGCTGGAAATCTCGGACGCCGAATCGGAGCAGCATGCCGTGGCGCTGCTGGAAACGGTCGCCGGCCTTGCGTTCGACAAGCGCATCGTTGGCGATGCAGTCGTCGCAAACTCGCTGGCGCAGTCGGCCGCGCTGTGGGCGCTGCGCGAGCGCATCTCGGAAGCGCAGGCCGCCGAGGGCAAGAACATCAAGCATGACATCGCGCTGCCGATCTCGCGCGTCGCCGACTTCATCGCCGTCACTGACGCCGAACTTCAGCAGCGCTTCCCCGGCTGCCGCATGGTGACTTTCGGCCACCTCGGCGACGGCAACCTCCACTACAATGTGTCCGCGCCTGAAGGCGAGAGCGATGAAGCTTTCCTTCGCCAGCAGTCCGCAGTCAACCTGATCGTGCATGACAGCGTACACCGCCACGGCGGCTCCATCTCCGCCGAGCATGGGCTGGGCGCGCTCAAGCGCGACGAGATCAGGCGCTACAAATCCGGGACCGAGATGGACATGATGATGGCCATCAAGCGGGCGCTAGACCCGCTGAACCTGATGAATCCGGGGAAGGTGCTGTAAGTTCCTCCGCCGGCTTCCCTTGTCCCGGGAGTCCGCATGAAATGCTTCCTGCTGCTGGCGGCGCTGCTGTCGCCGGTGAGCGCCTTGGCCGTCTACCGCTGCGAGCAGAACGGCAAGATCACCTATACCGATTTTCCCTGTGCGGGGCGCGAAGTCGAGATCACGCGATCGGCGAGCGCGCCGCAAGCCGATGACGACCGGCTCAGGCGCGAACGCGGCGAAGTCGGCCGGCTGCAGAAATTGCGCGAGCAACGCGAAAGGCAGGACCAGCAGATCCGCGACCTTGCCGCACGCGGCGCGGCGGCGCGCGAAAAGAAGTGCCGCTCGCTGGCGCTGCAGCAGAAGTGGCGCGAGGAAGACCTGCGCGAGTCCACGCTCGACAAGGCGGACAAGGCGCGCACGCGGCTGCGGCGCGCACAGGAGAAGTTTGATTCTGAGTGCAGGTGAGGGATTGGCGGGCTTGGTGGGTAGAGCGAAGCGAAACCCGCCACCCGAACCTGCCTAGACCCTGAACGCCCGCACCGACGCCAGCAACTCCGTCGACTGCTGCGCCAAACTTTCTGCTGCAGCGGCGGCCTCCTCAACCAGCGCCGCGTTCTGCTGCGTGCCCTGGTCGATGTGCGTGATCGCCCGGTTCACCTGGTCGATGCCGCTGCTCTGCTCGCGGCTGGCGGCGCTGATCTCGCCGATGATGTCGGACACCTGCGCGACGCCCTGCATCACCCGCTGCATCATCGCGCCCGCGTCGGACGCCAGCGCGCTGCCCTCGCCGACCTGGGCCTGTGAATTCCCGATCAGCGCCTTGATCTCCTTCGCGGCCGCCGCGCTGCGCGCCGCGAGCGCGCGCACCTCGGACGCCACCACCGCAAAACCCCGCCCCTGCTCGCCCGCCCTTGCCGCTTCCACCGCCGCGTTCAGCGCGAGGATATTGGTCTGGAATGCGATGCTGTCGATCACGCCGATGATCTCCGACACGTGCTTTGACGACGCGGCGATCTGGTCCATCGTGCTGACCACGCGCGACACCATCGAGCCGCCCTGCGCCGCCAGCTCCGACGCCGATGCCGCCAGCTGGTTCGCATGCAGCGCGTGGTCGGCGTTCTGGCGCACGGTCGAGGTCAGTTCTTCCATCGACGACGCGGTTTCCTCGACGCTGGCCGCCTGCTGCTCGGTGCGCGCGGACAGGTCCTTGTTGCCGGCCGCGATCTGGCCCGAGGCCGTCGCGATCTGGTCGCAGCCTTCGCGCACCCTCTGCACCACCGACGTCAGCCCGTCGCTGATGCCGTTCATCGCGGCGACCAGCTCGCCAATCTCGTCGTCGCGCCCCACGTCGAGCCTTCCGCTGAGGTCGCCGGTGGCGATCTTTTGCGCGTGCAGGCTGGCGCCGTGCAGCGGTTGCGCCACCATGCGCCGGATCGCGAAGTACAGCACGAAGGCGACCACCAGCAACGCGACGAGCACGGCGCCGAAATACAGGTTGCGCAAGTGCCGGAACTCGCTGTTGATCTCTTCCGTGTACGCGCCGCCGGCGATCACCCAGCCCCAGTCGTCGAACGTCTCGAAGGCGACCACTTTTTCGCGCGCCGCCGTCTCGCCTTTCTCGGTGTTGATCCACGGATAACGGATCACGCCTTGCCGCTTGGCCAGAATCTCGCGGATGAAGGCACGGCCGTCGCTGTCCTTCGCATCGAGGATCACCTGCCCTTGCTTTACCGGATGCACCAGCAGCTTGCCCTGCTCCTTGCCGGGACGCGCATCCAGCACAAAGAAGTAGCCGGTCTGCCCGACCTTCAGTTCGCGTATCTTGTCCTTCAGTATCGCCATGTCGGCTTCGATGTCGACACCGACATACAGCGCGCCGACCACGCGCCCGCCGTCGTCATGCACCGGCCAGTACGACGTGATCACGTGCCGCCCGAACAGCTGTGTGAGCCCCTGGTAGGCCTGTCCGGCGACCAGCTTCGCATAGGCAGGGCTGGCATGGTCGAGCGTGGTGCCGACGGCGCGCGAGCCGTTCTCTTTCTTGACGGAAGTCGAGATGCGGATGAAGTCATCGCCGCTGCGCACGAAAATCGTCGCCGGCACGCCGGTCTTGTCGGTGAAGCGGTCCGGCACGCTGAAATCGCCATTCAGGACCACGCCGCCATTCTTCATCACCGGGGTCGCGCGTCCGCCGACCTCGACGGTCCGGGCCGGATCCACGCTGAAGTCGCCGGCAAAGCCCGCGCCAAACATCTTCGAGAATCGCAGCACCGAGCTGACCACGGCCTTGTCGAACATCCTCACCATGCCGACGACGCCGCGCGCCTCGTCCGCCACATGCACGACGGCCCGCTCCTCCAGCAGCTGCGATGTCGAATAGCCAATGCCGGCGACCAGCGCGCACAGCACCGCGCCGACCAGCGCAAAAGCCATCAGGGTCAGGCGCGCGCCTATGCCCCATCGAACGGAAAGTGGTCTGGAACTCGCGTCGCTCATCGGGTGGGTCTCCTGGATAATTTGCAAACTGCCGGTGGTGATTACGGCAGGTGCGCGCAAATATTGAAGTGAAACGCGAAATGTGCCGATGCGATTGCCTGAACAGGACGGTAAACTGCCGCTGTCCCGTCGTTTCGCCATCGCGCATGCCCCACCCCGCACGCCCTCATCCGATAAAGTTCGCCGCCGCCCTGCTGGCGCTGGCGACCGGCGCCGCGGGCGCGGATGACATTCAGCCATCGATGTACTCGCTGCTGCCGACGAATTTCAGCGGCAGCAGCCACACGCTGCCCGGCGAAAGCCGCGAGGCACGCCTGTCCGGCGAACGCTCGCTCATACTCAGCCCGCGCTTCCAGTGGCTGACCGCGACTGACCTGTCGCGAACGCGCCTGGAGCAGCCTTTTCCGGTGCGCGCGCAATCGCTCACCCTGTCGACCGGGCCGCGGATCAAGCTGGGCAATGCGGAACTGGCGCTGCCGTTCAACACAGGTCGCGACGCGTCGAGCCTCGGCGCCGAATCGACCTGGAGCGGCGGCGCGCCAAGGATGACGGTGGCGCTCGGCCCGAACGACCGGATAAAACTGGAAGCGAGGCTCACCAGCCGCAGCGGTCAGCTGTCGAACCGCCGCAACCGCACCGCGACAGTCAGCTGGCGCCACAAGTTCAACGAGCGCTGGGCACTGACCACGGGCGTGCGGCAGGCACGCGAGACTGATGCGGTTGATATGGCGATCACCAGTACCGCCGAAACATTTGCCAGCGTCGAGGCTGCGTTGCAGGGCGGCTGGCGCTGGTCACTGGCCAGCAGCCTGTCGGACAGCATTTATGGCTCCGGCTTGACCAACGAAGCTGCCCACCGCGACCGTTCCGCCTCGCTGTCGCTGTCGACAAGATATCCGCTGCATGGTGGGTGGTGGATCAGCGGCGAGCTGAGGGCAAAGCAGACCTGGAGCGAGGCGGAGGCTCCGCTGGCAAGCCAGTCCGGCGGGCTGAAGCTGTTCCGGAATTTCTGAGCGGGTCTAGCTGAGCCAGACATAGGCCGCGAGCATCAGCGCGCATGCGGCCATCAGCAGCGACAGCACGACCGGAAGCCATCGCGCCGGCTGGTCGGGCACATCATGCGAGGGAAGCGTGCGGATGAAGTGCACGTGGTTATGCAATGCGAGCAGCAGCACGGCGGCCGAGGACAGCATCAGCACGACACCGACACCAGCGGACAGCCGGTGTCCGAGCGCCGGCGAAACGCCGGCCTGCGACGCGCCCAGCAGCGCAAGGAACAGCCCGAAACGGGCAACGACGAACCCGAGTGCCATCAGCGTGATCGCGGTGCGTATCCACGCCAGCAGCGTGCGCTCGGCGGCAAAGAAAACCCTGGGATCGGACTGGGTCATCGGCTTGCCTTCTCCCTCTCGCGCTGGTACTCGTCGTACGGCGGCAGTTCGCGCGGCTGCGGCTCGGTGCCGGTCGAGCGCGCCTTCTGCGTCGCGCGTGCGCCCTCGTAAACCGATCGGCTGCTGACCACGCCGCATCCGGCCAGGGCCGCGAGCAGGGGCAGCAGCAGCAGTCTTCGCATCGTCAGACCGGATCGAGATGGGTCATCACATCCAGCACCGGCAGCGCCGCCTTGACCCGCTCGGCCGCCCGGAAGGCAATGTCATGTCCCTCGCGCACGGTCGCGTTGCCGTCGACTTCGATGTGCACGTCGACGATGATCATGTCGCCCATCTTGCGGGTGCGCAGGTCGTGACAGCCGCGAACGCCGTCGGTATCCCCGATCAGCGCGCGTATCTGCTCGTGCTCTTCGGCCGACACCGCGCGATCCATCAGGTCATGCAGCGCATCCCACGAGAACCCCCAGCCAGCCCGGATGACCAGCAGGCCCACCACCAGGGCGCCCACGGTATCGAGCACCGGATAGCCGGCCAGCGCGCCGACGATGCCGACAGCCACCACCAGCGATGAGGCCGCATCGGAGCGCGCATGCCAGGCATTGGCAACCAGCATGGACGAACGCACCCGCTTTGCGGTCGCCAGCATGTAGCGAAACAGCACTTCCTTGACCACCAGCGCGGCCAGCGCCGCATACAGCGCGCCGACCTGCACCTGCGGCGCGGACGGCGACACGACCTTGCCGGCGGCGCTCCAGGCCATGCCTATGCCGACGGCCAGCAGCGACAGGCCGAGGAACAGCGACGCGCCGGTCTCGAAGCGATGGTGACCGTACGGGTGGTCCTCGTCCGCTTCCTTGTGGCTGTGATGGTTCGCGATCAGCACCACGAAGTCGGCCAGCAGGTCCGACAGCGAATGGATGCCGTCGGCGACCAGGCCCTGGGATCCGGCCAGCAGGCCAGTGACCACCTGCGCGGCCGACAGAACGGAATTGACCACGGCGCTGACCAGCGTGGTCTTGCGGGCGGCGGCCTGTTTTTCGTTCGGGTCCGATTCGTCGTTGACCTCGAGCAGCGGGGCTTCGATCACGGCTCTGCCTTCAGGGTCGGGGTAGCATCGGCGACCTCCTCCTGCCTCGCGTGGAAGCCGGAGCCGTAGTGGTGATACATCCAGTCGAACAGCTCGTCGAACAGGCCCGTGTTCGCGACATAGCGCTTGTTGTTGTCGATCGACTTCACGAACACGATCTCCAGCCCGGCCAGCGACTCGAGCTGCTTGTAGACGGCGGCCGGGCCCAGTTCTGTGCGGGTCGCGATGTCGAGCATCTGCATGCCTTCGCTGCCGGCCTCCAGCAGGCAGCGGACGATCTGCACGCGCTCTTCGATCGACAGCGCGCCAAGGTAGCGCGCAATGTGTTTTGCATCCATCGGGGTCGAGGTCATTGCGGAACTGTCCTGTTGTTTTTAATTGCGTAGGTTCATGCGGAGGCGCGGATCAAAGCGACTTGAGCCGCTTCGCGATGCGCTCGCTCTCCTCAGCCTGTGCATCGAGCAGGTGGGCGGTTGAATGCGCGATCGAGGCCAGTTGCGCCATGCGCTGCCGCACCGCTTCGGGCGTGTGGAAGAGTTGCGAATCGTCGAGCTGAAAATCGAGCGGGGCCGGGGCCGCATGAGCAGCCGCAGCCGGTGCCTGCGCCACGGGGGGCGCGGGTGCAGCCGGCTCCGCCTCGGCTGCCGGGGCCGGCGGATTGACGGGCGCATCCGCCGCTGCCTTGGGCGCGGCAGCGGGGAGATCGACTGCCCCCTCCTCGGGGGCGCGGTCGCCGCGAAAAATCTTGGTTTGCTCGGACATCAGGCGCTCCGGTCAGCGGGAATAGCGGCGCGCGGCAGCGCCGCGCAGTTCATCCGCTATTTTAACTGCCTGCGCCCGGCGACAGCCTGCGGGCTAGCGCTTTAGTGCAGGCAAGCGCCGCAGCAGCTTGAGGCCGTCGACATCGACGATCTCGATGAACTTCTGGTCGACGCGGATGAAGCCGCAGCGGGCGAAGCCCGACAGCGTGCGGCTGACCGTCTCGAGCGTCAGGCCGAGAAAGCTGCCGATGTCTTCTCGCGTCATGCGAAGGTGGAAGGATTTGTCCGAATAGCCCATGCCGCGGAATTTCTGCGAGATCGACAGCAGGAACTTCGCGACCCTGGCCTCGGCCGGTAACGTGCCCATCATGTAACCGACCTTCTGGCCGGCGATCAGCGCATTGCTCATCAACTCCATGATCTTGCGACGGAATCCATAGGCATTGCTACTGTTGGAGTAAAAGAAATCGAGCGGCACGACGATCAGCTCAATGTCCGACAGCGCGACCAGGGTGTTCTTGAATTCCTTCGCTTCGATGCCGTCGAAGCCGACCACGTCGCCCTTCATCGGAAAGTCGAGGATCTTCTCGTTGCCGTACTTGTCGACCCATGAGGTCTTCAGGAAGCCGGCGTAGACGATGAAGATCGCATCGCAACGATCTCCCGCCGAGTACACGCGCGCTCCGGTGCGCGATTTGATGTGCTGGAAGCGATACGCATCGGAAGTCAGCGATTCGTCCACGTCGATATGGAGCACTTGATAGAGCTGCTCCACGGTCGACCACAGGCGCGGGAAATTGTCCGGAAGCCTCGATACCCGGCCGACCTCGGCAAGGTTGCGGTTATCCGCGTACTCATGGCCCATATTTTGTAGCGTCTGCATGCCTGTCCCCTTGGATGTAATACGCGCTGCATTGCAACGAATGATGGACGCGATACTAGAGCAAAAAGATTTATTTATTTCTGCAAACTATATGTTTCATGAGTTCGGTCAAGGAACATAGGCTGCTGACAA
>JACCDH011492633.1_pt1 | contig 12887 bp, 11 predicted proteins | sample 7442481 | NCBI WGS metagenome assembly JACCDH01 (sample SAMN15323433, study PRJNA562643) | freshwater metagenome | isolation source: river surface water | place: USA:Blue River Watershed | collected 2017-08-15
ATGGTTTTTTCGGCGGTGACATAAGCAGCATTCAGCTCCTCTTCTGTTGCGGCGCCTTCTTTGAAAAAATCGAACAATACTTCGAGGTCGTCTGCCCCAGCCGCGCATTGGCGATGGGCCTCTACCCACATTTTACGGGTTCTGATTTGACGCATGATGGACTCGGCCTTTTTGGGATCATTCCAAAAACCAGGGTCCTGCGTTAGTTTTTCGTCTTCTTGAATTTGGAGTTTCTTAGTCTCCACGTCAAAGGTACCTCCCGAGCGCAAACGCGCGCTCCTTCAGCCCATTGATTGCATCTACTGTTACAGTCATATTTGGGTGAAAAAAAATTCGAGGCAAAGATACTCTTTTATCCTGTGTTTTTTTTAGGATTGATAAAGTATTGAAGAAATATCCCGATTGGTTATTTTGAAGCAGGCTCCACCCAATCACCGTGCTCTCGTATCAGAGCAATCAACTCATCAACTGCTTCTTCCTCGGGTACATTTTTCTTGACCACTGTTTTTTCCTTGTATAAGGTGATTTTTCCTGGTCCAGTGCCCACGTATCCATAATCCGCATCTGCCATTTCGCCTGGTCCATTCACGATGCAGCCCATGATGCCGATTTTTACTCCTTTCAGATGAGAAGTGCGTGAACGAATCTTGGCTGTGGTTTCTTGTAAATCAAAAAGTGTTCGACCACAAGAAGGACATGAAATGTATTCTGTTTTGGAGATGCGGGTTCTGGTGGCTTGCAATATTCCAAAGGCGGTTGAATTGACGCGTTGCAATGCAATGTTTTGGGCTGTTATCATCAAGCCATCTCCCAATCCATCAATGAACAGCGCTCCTTGATCCACCGCACTGTTTAACATAAATACGTCTTCAGAATCGGTGGTGTATTGGGTATGAACAATGACAGGTGATTTGCAATTGTCATTTATTAATTGCAAATATGTCGATCTCAAATCCATTACTTGTAACGGATGAATGGACGATAACAAAATGACCGCGGTTGGGTCTTTCTTGATGTCATCCACTATACCATCTGTCAATTCTTGGGTTTGAACTTGGATGAAATTGATTTCATCATGCTTTTTTGCGCTCGCCAAATATTGCTCTATAGACCAACAAGGATAGGTGCGAATGGCGGTTGTATTTTTTAACCAAGCAGCTCCATTTTGGATGATGCCCAATGTTCCAGGGATGTCAAATTGAATGTGTTGATCGCCAATGAAAATATAGTCGCAAGCCAAGTCGCTTAGGTTCCATTTGTCCATCGGTACACTGTACTGATAACCTGCGCCAAAAAAGCTGGAAGGATTGATTTCATTGCGATTGCTGAGATCCATGATGACCACAGGTGCATGTTTTCCTCCGATGTTATTGATCTCGGAAGTTTCTCTTTTTTGGTAAGAAAACGGATTGATGTTGTAGTCTCTGCGTGTTGTCTCAGGATACAACGATCTGTTGTGGTAACGGTCCGCCAAAATCTTGGCAACCGGTATTTCAAATTCTGGTGCTTCCGTCAAAGAAACACGAATGGTATCTCCGATGCCGTCTTCCAATAAAGTACCAATTCCTACGGCCGATTTGATTCGGCCATCTTCTCCATCACCGGCTTCGGTTACCCCTAAATGAAGCGGGTAGTTCATGCCTTCATCCATCATGGTTTTCATGAGCAAACGGTAGGCTTGAACCATGACCAAGGTGTTGGAGGCTTTCATGGAGATAACAATCTCATGAAATTCATTTTTTCTACAAATGCGCACGAATTCCATGGCGCTTTCCACCATGCCTTCAGGGGTATCTCCATACCTGCTAAGGATGCGATCACTGAGTGAACCATGGTTGGTTCCGATGCGCATGGCGGTGCCGTGTTCCTTGCAAATGAGAACAAGCGGAGTAAAACGCTCTTCGATGCGCTCTAGCTCCGCTTGATAAGTTTCGTCTGTATAGTCGATTTCTTCAAACTTCTTCTTGTCCGCGTAGTTTCCAGGATTCACACGCACTTTTTCAATCAACTTGGCTGCAATTTCAGCTGCATTGGGCGTAAAGTGAATGTCCGCTACCAATGGGGTTGGATAGCCTTTATTGACCAACATTTTTTTGATGTTGGCCAGGTTTTCAGCCTCATTCTTGCTGGGTGCGGTGATGCGGACCAATTCGCAACCCGCCTCTATCATGCGGATACTCTCTGCAACAGTACCATCGGTATCCATGGTGTCCACCGTGGTCATGCTTTGCAAACGGATGGGGTTTTCACCGCCGATGCCAATGGAACCCACCTTGACCGCCCGGGAAGGAAAGCGCTTGTATTGAAAAAGATCGACGCAGTACATTATTTGTTCGCGTTGTATTTTGCACCAACAATGCTCCAATTGATTACATTGAAAAAGGCGTTGATGTAATCAGGACGACGGTTTTGGTAATGCAGGTAGTAAGCGTGTTCCCATACATCGATACCAAGTATGGGGAATCCACCACAAGAACCTGGCATCAATGGGTTGTCTTGGTTGGGGGTGGAGCATACTTCTACCTTACCACCTTTGTGCACGCACAACCAAGCCCAGCCTGACCCAAAGCGAGTAGTAGCTGCTTTGGCAAATGCATCTTTGAATGCTTCGTAAGAACCAAAGGCTTCATTGATGGCATTGGCCAAATCTCCTTCTGGTGCATTGGCACCTCCTGGAGTCATGATTTCCCAGAACAAGTTGTGGTTGTAGAAACCACCACCGTTGTTGCGAATGGCGGGTGTTTCAAAGCCTGATGTCATCAAAGCTTCGATGGTTTGTCCTGCCAAAGGGGAGTTTTCCAATGCAGCGTTCAAGTTATTCGTGTAAGCCGCATGGTGCTTGCTGTGGTGAATCTCCATGGTGCGCGCGTCAATGTGCGGTTCCAATGCGTCATAGGCATAAGGAAGGGGGGCTAATTCAAACTTCATATGGTTATTTTTTTGCGAAAATAGTTTACTAGTGAATAGGAAGACCAAAACCATGAAAAACATTCTGATTGCGGTCGAAAAAATCGATTTCATAGAAACAAAAAAAATTAGTCAAGAAATTGTTCACACCATGCACAAAAATGGCTATTCCTTTGGATATTTGCACACAGGCAAATAGCCTCCAACCTAACAAGAAATATTATTACACCAAATGGGATTGTTTAGCTTCCTGACTCAGGAAATCGCCATTGACTTGGGCACGGCCAACACCATCATTATCATGAATGATAAGGTAGTGGTAGATGAGCCATCGATTATCGCCAGAGACCGCACCACCGGAAAGACTGTGGCTGTTGGTCGTCAGGCGCAACAGATGCACGGAAAGACCCATGAGAATATCAAGACCATTAGACCTTTGAAGGATGGTGTAATCGCTGACTTTCATGCCGCTGAAGACATGATCAAAGGAATGATCAAGATGATCAACCGTGGTCGAAACTTGTTTCAACCTTCATTGCGCATGGTAATTTGTATTCCTTCTGGAATCACGGAGGTAGAAAAGCGCGCAGTAAAGGACAGTGCAGAACATGCAGGAGCCAAAGAGGTTTATTTGATTCATGAACCCATGGCTGCAGCCATTGGTATCGGTATCGATGTAGAAGAGCCCATGGGGAACATGGTCATCGACATCGGAGGTGGTACATCAGAAATTGCTGTGATTGCCTTGGGTGGGATCGTTACAGATAAAAATATCCGCGTAGCTGGAGATGAATTGACGCAAGACATCGAAGATTACATGCGCCGTCAGCACAACCTTCAAGTGGGTGAGCGCACCGCAGAACAAATCAAGATTGAAGTAGGTGCGGCACTGCCAGAATTGGAGAACCCTCCAGCAGATTATAGCGTTCGCGGTCGCGACATGTTGTCTGGTATTCCCAAAGAAATCAAAGTGAGTTACTCAGAGATTGCGGGTGCATTGGACAATAGCATTTGTAAAATCGAAGAGGCCATCATGTCCTGCCTGGACAATACTCCCCCCGAATTGTCTGCGGATATTTACAAGACAGGGATATACTTGGCCGGTGGTGGTGGTTTATTGAGAGGATTGGACAAGCGAATTCAGAATAAAACAAAACTTCCCGTTCACGTTGCAGATGATCCATTGCGTGCAGTGGCCAGAGGGACAGGAATCGCCTTGAAAAACATCAATCGTTTCCAGTTCTTGATGAGAGAGTAATTGCGTTTTAGAGAATGAAGAACATCATTGAGTTATTAAAGCGGCATTTTGTCTTTGTTCTTTTTTTGATACTCTTCATTTTTTCGCTGGTGGTCCTGTTCTCCAGCAATCGTTACCACAATGCCTCCTTTGTTTCACAAAGTTCTGATTGGGTGGGTAAAATATACGATTGGCGTGATCAGCTCCAGCGTTACTTGCGGCTCAAAGAAATCAATGATCAATTGGCGTTGGAGAATGCCAATTTGCGCGCCCAGTTGCCAGATAATTATTTTTTCATTGACACCACCAAGCACGCTGTTCAAGACAGCATCCGCAAACAACGTTACTTTTATCGTTCAGCCAAAGTGAGCAATGCTTCCGTGAACCGGGAGAGCAATTATTTGACCTTGGATCGTGGAAGATTGGGTGGAATATTGCCCAACATGGGGGTCATCACCAACGGCAGTGTGGTGGGTGTGGTAAGCAGTGTCAGTGATCATTTTTCTGTGGTCCTGCCTATCCTGAATCCCAAGTTTCAAGAAAGTGTAAAGATGAAAGGAAGTGGAGATTTTGGATTGATCGCTTGGCCACCGGGCTCTGATCCGGCTTATGCGGATGTCAAGGATATTCCCAAGCACGTTCAAGTGAGCATTGGAGATACAGTATTGACAACAGGCTATGGCTCACATTTTCCAGCAGACTTGTTCATTGGTTATGTCAGTGAATTGAATGACCAACCCGAAGAGAATTTTCATAGAATCAAAATACAATTGGCCACCGATTTTAGGAAGCTTAGTTATGTTCAGGTGGTGAGTGACATACTCAAACAAGAGCAGGATTCATTATTAATTCAACAACAACAGCGCGATGGGGTCGAAGATGATCACTAGTTTCTTACGGATGATTTTTCTAATCTTCCTGCAAGCCTTGGTGGTTTCACGCCTGCAATTGTTGGATGGGTTTGTTTTGCCTTGGGTGTACATCTTTGGAATCCTCATGCTCCCATTTGATACTCCCAAATGGCTGGTGTTGATATTGTCTTTTGTTGCGGGCTATTTTATGGATTTATTTACCGGTCCCATGGGCATGCACATGACCGCTTGTGTGGTTTTGGGCTGGTTACAACCCATGGTGCAACGATTGTTGTCTCCCCGCGAAGGATATGATGCCATTCAAGAACCCACCGTTCAAAAAATGGGATTGAGTTGGTATTTGACTTATGCCGGAATCCTGACCTTCTGCCATCATTTTGTTCTTTTTTATTCTGAAACATTACGCATCACTCCTTTTTGGTATCAATTGGGACACATCATTTTTAGTGCGATGGGGACATTGATGCTGATGGTGGTTGGCCAATATTTGATATTTAATAAGAAGGTCAAAAACTAATGGAAGGAAGGAGATACACGTTGATCGTCATTGTGATGACCATTGCGGTTATTTACTTGCTTAGGATTTTTGGTTTGCAGGTGGTTTCTCAATATTGGAAAGACCGTGGTACAGCCTTAACGGAGAAAGAAGTGGTGGTATACCCATCAAGGGGTGTAATTTATGACCGCAATTTAAAGGTCTTGGTAACAAGTCAGACGGTTTATGATTTGATGGTTTTGCCCAAAGATGTTTTGCCTTTTGATACAACTTCATTTTGTGAAATAACTTCTTTAACGCGAGAGGAATTGCGGAGTATACTCAAGAAGGCTGTAACTTATCCCAATGTGAGGTACAAGCCCTCTGCTGTAATCAAACAAATGAAACCAGAGGAATATGCACCTATTGCAGGTGAGTTGTATCGCTTTAAAGGTTTCTATGCTCAAGCCAGAACGCTCCGTGTTTATCCTGAAAAAGCGGGAGCTTTGCTCTTGGGTGATGTGGGTGAGGTGACCAAAAAATTAATGGAAAAATTCCCAGAGTACAAAAAGGGCGATTACATTGGATTGAGCGGGATAGAGAAATCATACGAGAATGAATTGCGCGGACAGCGCGGAATCAAATATGTCTTTCGAGACAACTTGGGTGTAGAGCGTCAAGTGGCCAATGGTAGCTTGGATGTGAAGGCCATTGAAGGAACCCACGTTGTTTCTTCCATCGATATCGATTTGCAGAAGTATGGGGAAAAGTTAATGCAAAACAAGCGGGGATGCATCGTGGCCATTGAACCCAAGACTGGCGAGATATTGGCTTTGGTTTCTTCACCAACTTTTGATCCCAATTTGTTGTTGGGTCGCGCAAGAGGAACCAATTTCTTGGCCTTGAGCAGGGACAAGCAAAAACCGTTGTTCAACAGAGCAACACAAGCGCAATATCGACCCGGTTCCATTTTCAAAATTGCACAATCATTGACGGCTTTGCAATTGGGTGCCATTACCAAGGATACGCGCATTCCTTGCAACCGCGCTTTGATTGGATGTCATGGCAGCCACAGCATGGACGATTTGGAAATGGCCATTGTGCATTCTTGCAATCCTTATTTCCGAGGCGTCATGCAGCGTGTGGTTGAAGGTGGGCGGAATCCCAAGAACCGTTTCAAGGATGCCCAGATTGGTTTGGGACTGTGGCGCGAACAAATCATGAAATTTGGATTTGGCACCAATTTGAGCACAGACATTCCCGGTGTGAAGAAAGGGTTGGTCCCTAGTCCTGAGTACTATGACCGTGCTTACGGAAAAGAGTCTTGGAATTTTAGCACCATCTATTCCATCAGTATTGGCGAAGGCGAAATGTTGGTCACGCCCATTCAAATGTGCAACTTGGCTTGCATCGTAGCCAATAGAGGCTATTACTATAGTCCGCATACAGTGAAAAAAGTTGGATTGAATGGGGCGCCTCGTCCAGAGTTTGCACAACGAAATGATGTCGGCATCAATCCCGAATATTTTGATGTAGTGATTTCAGCAATGGAAAAAGTAGTTGGTCCAGGTGGAACAGCCAATGGTGCCAAGTTGCAAGATATTGTCATCTGTGGCAAAACGGGTACAGTGCAAAACGAGCCCCGCAAGGACCACAGTGTTTTTGTTTGCTTTGCGCCCAAGGATGATCCAAAAATTGCCTTGGCTGTTTATGTCGAGAACTGTGGATTCGGAGGGACATGGGCTGCACCCATTGCTTCATTGATGATTGAGCAGTATTTGAACGATGCCATCAAAAATGCGGAAAGAGAAAAGCATATTTTGGAACAAAATTTCTTGAACCAATGAGCAGGAGCAGAAAAAACAGTGCTGTAGGTCCCATCGATTGGACCATCATTGGTGTATGGATTTTCTTCGTCATTTTTGGTTGGATGACCATTTATTCTGCTGCATATGACGCTTCCCACCCCATGCCTTTTGATTTTGCCAAAGAGTATGGTAAACAAATGATGTGGATTGCGATTTCTGTTTTATTGGCTATTCTTACCTTATACATTGAAGGAGATTTCTTTGCTAAGTTTGCTTGGGTCATTTATGGTTTTTTCTTGATGCTATTGGTGTTGGTTTTGATTATTGGTAAAGAAGTCAACGGAGCAAAGGCATGGTTTGGCGTAGGTTCGTTTGGTATTCAACCTTCAGAGTTTTCTAAAATTGGAGTCGGGTTGGTGTTGGCCAAGTACATCGCATCCATCGGTGGAGGTCAACTAAAAAGTATGCAGAGTAGGATGGTTTCAGCGGCCATCATCGGTATGCCCGCTGGATTGATTTTGCTTCAGCCTGATGTGGGATCTTTGCTCACTTTTGTCGCCTTTGTTTTTGTCATGTACCGAGAGGGATTATCAGGTAACGTTTTGATTGTCGGATTTGCAGCCATTCTTTTTGGTGTGCTCTCCATTGTAACGGGCGCAGGCACAGCCAATATTCCTTTCTACGGAGAACAAAGCGGGGTATGGATGCTCATCATTGTGTTGGCCGTATTGGCTGTTCTTGTTTTGCTCTATACCCGCAATTTCATCCCTCCAAGAAACCGCAGAAAGATGTATTTGATTGTCACCTTGGGTACCATGGCAGCTGCTTCTTTTAGTTATTCGGTTTCCTATATTGTTGACAATATTTTAGAGAAGCACCACAAAGAAAGAATTTATGTGATGTTGTCTTTGCCGGTGGAAAGAAAGGATGCGGATTACAATTCGGAGATGGCCAAGATCACAGTGGGTATGGGAGGCGTGATGGGAAAGGGATGGTTGGATGGACCCATGACACAAAACAACTATGTACCGGAACAATGGACGGATTTTATTTTCAGTGCAGTAGCTGAAGAGTGGGGATTCTTGGGCAGCCTGATTTTGATTGCCGCTTATGTGTTTTTGATTATTCGATTGATGTTTATTGCTGATCGTCAGCGGTCGGTCTTTTCAAGGGTTTATGGTTATTGTGTTGCCTGTATTTTCTTCATGCACTTTCTCATCAACATCGGAATGGTGATTGGATTGGCGCCGATCATAGGCATTCCATTGCCGTTTTTCAGTTACGGCGGTTCTTCACTTATGGCCTTTACCTTGCTGCTCTTTATTATGGTGCGATTGGACTCTGAGCGCTGGAGTGTGTTGAAATAAAAGTCAACGAAATTTCTCTTTGATTTCACGCATGAATTGCGAAGCAAATACAAACTCATTCAATAAGGGATGATTGGATTGTAAGATGCTATGGCGATCGCCTGACCATACAAACTCACCTTTGCTCATGAATTGGATGGTATCGGCTATTTCAATAACAGAATTCATGTCATGGCTAATGACAATGGTGGTCATCTTGTACCTATCTGTAATCTCACGAACCAATCCATCGATTTTGATGCTGGTCAAAGGATCTAAACCAGAGTTGGGTTCATCTACATACAAATACTTTGGGTTCAAGGCAATGGCGCGGGCCAATCCTGTCCGTTTTTTCATCCCGCCAGATAGCTCACTGGGAAAGAGCGCGCTCTTCCCGGTTAGGCCCACTTGCTCTAAAATTTCATCTGTCCTTTTTTCCCTTTCTTTTGCAGTCATGGCTGTAAACATTTTCATGGGAAACTGAATGTTTTCGCCAACAGTCATGGAATCAAACAAGGCCGCTCCTTGGAACAACATGCCAATGTTGTTCAAGATTTTTTTTCTTTCAATTCGGCTAATGTTGATGAAGCTTTCACCATCGTAAGTAATGTTTCCCGCGTTCACGGGCATTAAGCCTACCATGCATTTGGTCAACACACTTTTGCCTTCACCACTTTTTCCAATGATGAAATTTACTTTGCCGGTTTCAAAAACACAGTTCAGATTTTTGAGAACTTGGTGTTGCCCAAATGATTTTTCTATTCCTTTTAATTCAATCATAACAAGAGCAATTGGGTCAAAAGAAAATTGGCAATCATGATCATGACAATGGAATAGACTACTGCACGTGTGCTGCTTTGTCCCACTTCCAGTGCACCTCCATGGGTGTAATAGCCGTGATAAGCAGAAATGCTACTCATGATAAAGGCAAAGAAAACGGTTTTGATGACTGAGTAAAAAATATCATAGGCCCGAAAGGCATATTGCGCACCAAATTCAAAATCGTTGTAAGAGACAGCACCGCTGAAAATGGCAATGGCTCCTCCACCAACTACCCCAACAAACATGGCCAATACGACCAAAAACGGGAGGATAAGAACGGCTGCAATAATTTTAGGGAGAATAAGATAACTGGCGGAATTGATCCCCATGATGTCCAGGGCATCAATTTGATCGGAAATGCGCATGGTGCCGATTTCAGAGGCAATGTTACTGCCTACCTTTCCGCTAATGATAAGACAAACGACAGTAGATGAAAATTCCAATATGATGGATTGTCGTGTTGTGAATCCGATTGTCCATCTTGGAATCCACCCGCTGTCAATATTGGATGCCGTTTGAATAGCAACAACACCACCCATGAACAGCACCAAAAGCGATACGATACCAACGGATTGCAGACCAATTTTATCCATCTCTTTCACAATCAATGGGAAGTAAACGCGTGATTTCTCGGGCTTGGAGAAAACACGTCCCATCAAAGCGGAGTAAGCACCGACGCTTTTAAAAATTGGCATGACCCAAAAATAAGTCTAAATGGATTAGTTTGACCATTTTATGATCTTGCTCACAGCAGAAAACAAAAAATCATGTCCACTGGCTTCTTCTCTGCACAAAATACGCGTGCGGTTTTTGCGAATTCGGGTGAATATCCTTTTGTCCTTACCGTAATAAAAGCGATGTCCATCGGGTAGGTGTTCCAAGAGCATTTCGCCAGATTCGTTTTTATCATATAACGATAGCACAGCGGACAAATGTAAATCAGTGCAAGTGGAGGCATCGGGATTTTGCAAGTATTGGTAAATGGCCTTTTGAACCATTTCAGGAAAAACTTGAATCTCTAAAAACGGACCCAGTGTGCGTTTGAAATTGTCTTTCCATTCGGCTCCATGCGGCTTTACCCGGTTTTTGTATTGATTATAGGTGATGAGATGCGCCAACTCATGCATCAAGGTGATGAGAAAAGCATATTTATTCAAATCCCCGTTAACCGTGATTTCATGTTTTTCCCGATTGGGCTTTACGGTGAAATCACCCAATTTGGTTGCCCTTGGCGGAGTGATGGTGATGTGGTGAGGATGCTGTCTGAGCATCTCACAAGCCAAAGCCACTGCTGGTTTAGGAATAAACCTGACCAGCACATTTTCCAATTGATTGGTTGGCTTAGAATACAAAATAAAAACTACTGAGCAATTTCGATACGATCATCCCACTTGGGGCAAGTGTTGCATTTGGGTTTTTTCTTATGCGTGCTGCAGGCCAAAAAAGACAGGGCAGCGAAGAGGAAAAAGAGCTTTTTCATGAGGGTTATTTCTGACCGATTAGTTTTTCCAATTGGTGCTCCAATTCTGCTTCATCTCCTTCAGCATAATTGTTGTGTGACCAAACCACTTGACCATCTTTGTTCACCAAAAATGTGTGGGGAACGTTGTTTACTCCCATGGCCTGTGCAAATTGTTTGTTGCTATCTAAGATGACTTTATAGTCCCATGAAACGCTATTAATGTAGGGTGCTACGCGGCTTACTGAGCGAGAATCGTCGATGCTAATGGCGTAAATGGTTACACCGTATTTGGCTTGCCAATCAGCGTAATATTCTGTATAGTTGTTCAATTCCTTTTTGCAAGGGGCACACCAAGTTGCCCAAAAGCACAGAATTGTCGGCGTACCTTCTTTGGATATTTGGGACATGTTGACGTCATTTCCTTCTAAATCTTTTAAAACAATGGAGGGGATTCCTTGAGAAAAGCCAAAACTGATGAAACAGCTCAGCAATAGGGTAAATATGTTTTTTTTCATAATGCGTTCTGAAAAGCAAGTATAATACCAAAGCGGATAAGGACAAAAAAAAAGAGGTCCGAAGACCTCTTTTCTTGAGTTATTGTATCTCAATTATTTGCTAACAGTCAAACGCAAAGTAGAAACTTTACCGTTTACGTTCAAATTCACCAAGTACAAACCAGCTGGCATGTTGCTGAAGTTAACTACTTCATTGTAGTTACCAGCAGCCAAAGTGCCAAAGTTGTTGTTCATTACAACATCACCCAACATGTTGATAACGCTCATTTTCACTTCAGAAGCTGTTGTGATCATGAAGTTAACGTTGGTTTGGTTGTTGGTTGGGTTTGGATAAGCAGACAATGCTTCTTCAGTCATGGCAACTTCGTTAACACCTACAGTGTTTACAACGTTGGTTGCATTGATCGCTGACTCATTGAATGATACATCATAAGATCCATCATAAGACCAGATGGTAGAGAAAGTAGCATTGTTGGCATCTACAGTAGTAACCGCCATGTTACCATCACCTACAGTGTTTACAGACCATTGGCTACCGTGAAGACCATCACCATATTGGTCAGCATAAACAAAAGAATAACATCCAGTTGAAGGAAGGGCAACCAATTGAGCTACAGAAGCACCAACAGCAGGCGTGTTTACAGAATAATCTACAACGGTGATGGGGTTACCAGCCTCGTCAAAGATTCCCCAAATACACTCCTCGGGCCAGTCATCAAAGGTAATTCCAACACGAACTTGGGTGGTAGATGGAGTGGTAACTTTGGTTACCGCTTGAGTCATGGTTGAGTTTGCAGGATAAGCATCAGCCGTTACTGTAACAGTGATGTTACCAGACTGAGCCAAGTTGGCTGTACCCAAGTCAACTTCCGCAACCTGATAAGTAGCCAAATCTCCAGTCCAATTGATGTTGAGTGGAGCAGACAAAGCGTTACCAGCGATGTTGATGGTGCAAGCAGTCAAGTTGTCAATACCATAGTTTTTGATGGTCAACGTTCCCAAAGCGATTGAACCGCAAGAAACAGTACCACCGTTGTATTGAGATGCAAAAGCCACATCAGCAGCCAAGGTAGCAGAAGTACAAGCAATACCTGCATACACCTCTGCAGCGTTGTTGTCAAAATTGGTTCCATTCCAAGCTGGATCCAATTCGATGACACTGCGGTCTGGGCAAATTTGATAAACAGTTGGGAAGTAACCGATTGCGTAGTCAGCATTGATGGCATCAGCATCCGCAGCAATTGGGTTACATACTGGGTAATCCAAAGCAAGACCAGTAGCTGAATTCAACAACCAGTTACCTTGAGAACCTGCACCACCAGCAACTTCTGCATCAGTAGTAGCACCATCACCATCAACCCAAATGACCATTACGTCATTGGTAGTGGCAGCATCAACACCAGGAGCACCAGCAGGACCATGCATCATATACAACTCATCCAA
>JACCDH010856377.1_pt1 | contig 12883 bp, 11 predicted proteins | sample 7442481 | NCBI WGS metagenome assembly JACCDH01 (sample SAMN15323433, study PRJNA562643) | freshwater metagenome | isolation source: river surface water | place: USA:Blue River Watershed | collected 2017-08-15
TCGCGCTCGATCTGCAGCTGGATCAGGCGGCGATCGAGCTTGTCCATCACCTCGGGCTTGGAGTCGATCTCGATCTTGATCTTGGCCGCCGCCTCGTCGATCAGGTCGATGGCCTTGTCCGGCAGGAAGCGGTCGGTGATGTAGCGGTGCGAGAGTTCGGCCGCGGCGACGATGGCCGGGTCGGTGATCTCCACGCCGTGGTGCACCTCGTACTTTTCCTGCAGCCCGCGCAGGATGGCGATGGTGGCCTCCACGCTGGGCTCCTCGACCAGGATCTTCTGGAAGCGGCGCTCCAGCGCGGCATCCTTCTCGATGTACTTGCGGTATTCGTCCAGGGTGGTGGCGCCCACGCAGTGCAGCTCGCCACGGGCCAGGGCCGGCTTGAGCATGTTGCCCGCGTCCATCGCGCCCTCGGCCTTGCCGGCGCCGACCATGGTGTGCAGCTCGTCGATGAAGACGATGGTCTGCCCGCCATCCTTGGCCAGCTCGTTCAGCACGTTCTTCAGGCGCTCCTCGAACTCGCCGCGGAACTTCGCGCCGGCCAGCAGGGCCGCCATGTCCAGCGACAGCACGCGCTTGTTCTTGAGGGTCTCGGGCACTTCACCCGCCACGATGCGCTGGGCCAGGCCCTCGACGATGGCGGTCTTGCCCACGCCGGGCTCGCCGATGAGCACCGGGTTGTTCTTGGTGCGACGCTGCAGCACCTGGATGGCGCGGCGAATCTCGTCGTCCCGGCCGATGACCGGGTCGAGCATGCCCTGGCGGGCCCGCTCGGTGAGGTCCAGACAGTATTTCTTGAGGGCCTCGCGCTGGCCCTCGGCGTCGGCGCTGTCGACCTTCTGGCCACCGCGCACCGCGTCAATCGCAGCCTCGAAGGCGCTGCGGGTCAGGCCGTTCTCGCGGACGATGCGGCCCAGGTCGGTCTTGGCGTCGCACAGGGCCAGCAGGAACAGCTCGCTGGCGATGAACTGGTCGCCGCGCTTGAGGCCTTCCTTCTCGGCAGCCTGCAGCAGGCCTACCAGTTCTCGGCCGACCTGCACCTGCTCCTGGCCCTGCACCTGGGGGCGCTTGTGCATGGCGGCCTCTGCCGAGGCAAGCAGCCCGGGCACGTTGGTGCCGGCGCGCTGCAGCAGCGCCCGGGGGCCGTCCTCCTGGCGCAGCATGGCCACCAGCAGGTGCTCGGGCTCGATGTAGGCATGGTCATTGCCCAGGGCCAGGGTCTGGGCCTCGGACAGAGCTTCCTGGAACTTGGTGGTGAGTTTGTCGAGTCGCATGGGACAGGCTCCTACTGGCTCGCAGCTTAGGCCCGGGACCGGGATTTTCAAGGGGCCGGGGCCGGTTCCGGTATTCTTCAAACCGATCATCGACCCAGCCTGCCCCTCACCCATCATGACCCAGTCCCGAAACACCTCGTCCGTCCGTCGCGGCCTGCTGGCCGCTGCCGCCCTGGCCGCCGTGGGCGCCAGCCCGCTGGCCCTGGCCCAGTCGCCCAACCCGATCCGCCTGCTGGTCGGCTTCCCGCCCGGTGGCGGCACCGACGCGATCGCCCGCGCCCTGGCCGACAAGCTGAAGGACCCGCTTGGCGTGCCGGTGGTGGTCGAGAACCGGGCCGGCGCTGGCGGCCAGATCGCGGCCCAGGCCCTGAAGGCCGCCGCGCCCGACGGCACCACCTTCTTCCTGAGCCACGACCACAGCGTGTCGATCCTGCCGCTGACCATCAGGAACCCCGGATTCGACCCGGCAACCGACTTCGTGCCGGTGGCGGGCTTCGCCACCTTCGCCAACGCCCTCGCCGTCTCGGGCGCCACCCCGGCCAAGTCGGTGGCCGAATACGTGAACTGGGTCAAGACCCAGGCCGGCAAGGACACCATCGGCGTGCCGGCGCCGGGCTCGATCCCCGAGTTCCTGGTGGGCCTGATCAAGGCGAAGTACGGCATCGACGTGCAGGCCGCTCCTTACCGGGGCAGCGCACCCATGATTGCCGACATGCTGGGCGGCCAGATCAAGGCCGGCGTGGGCTCCATCCCCGACTTCATCGAGCAGCACAAGGCCGGCAAGCTGCGGGTGGTGGCCGTCATCGGCGACAAGCGACAGGCCCTGCTGCCGGACGTGCCCACCTTCAAGGAGCTGGGCTTCGCCAACCTGGACGACCTGCCCTATTACGGCATCTTCGCGCCCGCCGGCACCCCGGCACCGGTGGTGGAGCGCTTCAGCCAGGCGCTGCAGAAGGTCATCGCGCTACCCGAGATCCGCGACCGCCTGACCGGCCTGGGCCTGACCGTGGGCTACCAGCCCCAGGCACAGTTCGGTCCGCTGGTGCGCAAGTACGGCCAGACCTGGGCGCAGATCATCAAGGCCAGCGGCTTCCAGCCCCAGTAAGCCCGTGCCGCGGCGCGGGCCGGCGCCGCAGCCTTCTTCCCATCGGCCCCAGAGCCCCCTCCAGCCCAAGCGGGCCAGCGGGGGCGTGAACCAATGGCGGGGCGTACCCCACAAAGCCGCAGGACTCCACTACGACCTGCGGCTGCCATGTTCCCTATCCCAACCCCCTTCGGCCCGATGCGACTCCCTCTGGGGAGAACCGGCGGTGCACCGTCCCCAACATCCTCATCGCCTGTCGCCACGCCGGGCCCCGGCGTTCAGGCGGCCAGTCAGCACCTGCGGGCCGCCCACACCCAGGCGCAGCATCCGCCCGCCCCTGCGGCAACCGACACGCCACTGCGAAGCCGCCGTTCCGCCTCGATCTCGGTGAGCGACTCGCCCGCACTCACCGAAGCAGACTTCCGAACCCCCTTCACGAGCCCCTCCGCCGCGTCGTCGGCCGCCACCCCGGGGCGCGTCGGACCCACGGACGACCGGAAATCCGCCCCACCCAGTGACAGCAAACGGGCCCAACTGGGGCTGGACTGGGACGATGCCGGACCGACCCCAGCGGGCCCGAGCGTCTCCGAGATCATCGCGCGCCACGACCGGCTGCCCCGGACTTTTTCCCAGGCGCTGGGGCAGCAGGGAACGGTGTCGGGCTATTTCAAGGCGCTCATGAACAAGGCCCGCGACCGGATTCACGGACGAGCGACCAGCTTCCCGGAACTGATCGAACGCCAGCACGCCCAGGCCCTGGACCAGATCTTTCGCTCGAAGGCGGCGACCACGTCACAGGACCAGCTGTATTTCGTCATGGCGGCCCATTCCCTGCTGAGCCCGCGTCACGACGCGAGGACCCGCCGGGCCATCGCCAGCCAGATGCTCGACGCGGGATTCACCCGGCCGACGTCTCCGCTGGCTGTCAACATCTCGGGCGTTCAACGGATCCGGCTGGAGGGAGCCTTGAACTCGCTGGCCGCAGGTCGGAATGATCCGGCCGCTCTGACCCAGGTGAGAGCGGCAATCGGTGAACTCTCCCACGTCACCAACGCCATCTTCAGCGCTGCGATGGCAGAGCAGCGCTAGCCGCGCTGGGGCAAGCCTCAGACCACCGACGGGCCTGGGGCGTCCCACCGGCGGGCGGCTGCGTCGTCAGAGTCGCGTGCGTCGACCCAGCGGGCCCCCGCAGGCGTCGACTCCTTCTTCCAGAACGGCGCCTGCGTCTTGAGGTAGTCCATCAGGAACTCACAGGCCTGGAAAGCCTCGCGCCGGTGAGCGGAGGTGACGGCCACCAGCACGATCTGGTCCTGCAGCTGCAGCGGTCCGACCCGGTGGATCACCCGCACGCCGCGGATGTCGAAGCGGCGGCGGGCCTCCTCGATCATGGAGCCGATGGCCTTCTCGGTCATGCCGGGGTAGTGCTCCAGCGCCAGGTCTGTCACTGCGGCACCCTCGTTCCGATCGCGCACGGTGCCGACGAAAGCGCAGACCGCCCCCACCCCTGCATCGGCGCCGCGCAGCGCCGCCACTTCGGCGGTCAGGTCGAAGTCCCCGGTCTGGATCGACACGGAAACGATGGCGCCGGGGTGTGCAGCGGCCATGGCCTCAGCCCCCGGTCACCGGCGGGAAGAAGGCCACCTCGGCGCCCTCCTTCAGTCGCGTGGATTCGTCGCACATCACCTGGTCAAGCGCGGCGCGCAGCGGACGGCCGCGACCCAAGACTTCGGCATGGGCGCCCCCGCGGGCGACCAGCTCGTCCCGCAGGCCGGCGACGGTGACAGCCGAGGTCACCACGGATTCCGAGGGCCCGAGGGCCTCGCGCAGTGCGGCGAAATAGCGCAGGCGGATCTGCATGTTCAGCTCCAGGGTCGGCCGGCGCTCAGAGCAGGTCCGAGAGGCTGATGAAGCGGACCCCGTCGCCCCGGGCGATGGCCTGGCCCGGCGGATTGTCCACCAGACCGTCGCCCCAGGCCAGCGAGGTGAGCACACCCGAGCCCTGGTTCGGGAACAGGCCCAGCGTGCCGTCGGCCTGCCGGCGCACGCGCAGGAACTCGCGGCGCCTGTCGGGCCGGGGCCAGTCGAAGCCGGCGGGCAGCACCACGTGGGGCGCCGCAAGGGCCGTCGCGCCCTGCAGCCGCAGGAGGAAGGGCCGCACCAGCACCAGGAAGGTGACGAAGCTGGAGACCGGATTGCCTGGCAGACCGATGAAATGCGCGGCGCCGGCGCGGCCGAACGCGAAAGGCTTGCCCGGCTTGATGGCCACCTGCCAGAGGTCGAGGTGCCCGAGCTGCCCCACCGCTGGCTTGACATGGTCCTCCTCGCCGACGGATACGCCGCCGCTGGTGAGGATCAGGTCGTGGGAGGCCGCCGCCTCGCGCAAGGCCTGCACGGTGGCGTCGAGCCGGTCGGGCACCGCGCCCAGGTCGGTCACCTCGCAGCCCAGGCGCTCCAGCAGGCGGCGCAGGAAGAAGCGGTTGGAGTTGTAGATCGCACCCGGTGGCAGGTCCTGCGGCGCGACCTCGCCGGGCATGACCAGCTCGTCGCCGGTGGACAGCAGCGCCACCCGGGGACGCGCGGCCACCGGCAGGAACGCCTCGCCGACGCTGGCGGCCAGGCCCAGCGCCGCCGGCGACAGGCGCAGGCCGGCCGGCAGCACCACGCTGCCACGGGAGATGTCCTCGCCACTGCGGCGGATGGCCTGGCCCGGCGCCGGTGCCTTGAGCACCCGTACCGGGCCGTCGGGTACCGCCTCGGTATCCTCCTGCATCACCACCGCGTCCGCGCCCTCGGGCACCGGCGCGCCGGTGAAGATGCGGGCGGCGGTGCCGGCGGCCAGCGGCGCGCCGACCTGACCGGCCGGGATGCGCTGGCTCACCGGCAGCAGTGCACCGGCAGCGGCCTCGGCAGCGCGGACGGCATAGCCGTCCATCGCGCTGTTGTCCAGGGGCGGCACCTGCAGGGCCGAGACGATGTCACGCGCCAGCACCCGGCCGTCGGCCGCGTGTAGCGCCACACGCTCCTGCCGGCCAGTGGGCATGGCCGCGGCCAGCAGGCGGTCCAGCGCCTCGTCCAGGGACAGCAGCGGGGCGCGCCCGGGGGTCACTGGTACCTCTCGGGGTCGTAGTCGAAACGGTCACCGTGGGCGACCAGCCAGTCACCCAGCGCAGCGGGCTGATCCAGCGGGAACACGGGCCGCAGGGTGGTTTCGGGCAGCCGGTCCGGCGTGGAGGTGGCGACGGCGACAATGAACTCGTCGTGCATGTAGCGCGGGGACTCGGCCAGTTCGGGCCGCCAGACTTCCACCTTGAGCAGGTCGCTGTCGCGGTAACCCTCGACCAGCACCCAGTCCACCCCCTCGTACAGGTTGGCGAGCGCCTGGTGCACGGTCATGCGCACCTCCTGCTCGAACTCGCGCAGGAGGGCCAGGCGGCGGGACGAGGCGACCACGACCTCGAAGGCGCCCGCCTCGCGGTGGCGGAAGCTGTCCTTGCCGGGATGGTCGATGTCGAAATGCCGCTGGGCATGCTTGACCACCGACACCCGCAGCCCGCGGGCCTTGAGGTCGCCGATCAGGCCCTCGATCAGCGTCGTCTTGCCGGCGCCGGACCCGCCGGCAAAGCACACCACCTTCATGGTCGTCCCCGTTTCAGCTGCAATGCGTGGCGATGTAGCGCTTGACGCCCTCGACGTCGGCCGGCATCACCTGCACCCGTTTGGGCAGCTGCTCGATGCCCTCGAACCGGGCCGGGCGCTCGGGCTCCCGGCCCAACGCCTCGACGATGGTCGCGGCGAACTTGATCGGCAGCGCCGTCTCCAGGACGACCATCGGTACGGCGGGATCGAGGTGCTCGCGCGCCACCTTCACGCCATCGGCGGTGTGGGTGTCGATCATGGTGCCGAAGCGCTGCCAGGTGTCGCGGATGGTGTCGAGCCGGTTGGCATGGGTGCTGCGCCCGCTGGCGAAGCCGAAGCGCTCGCGCGCGACCTTCGCCTCCTGGGGCAGCGCGAACTGGCCACGGGCGGACAGCTCGGCGCCGAAGAGGCTGCGGGTGCGGTCCGCGTCGCGCCCGAGCAGGTCGAAGACGAAGCGCTCGAAGTTGCTCGCCTTGGAGATGTCCATCGAGGGGCTGGAGGTCTCGAAGGTGTCGGCGCTGCCCCGCACCCGGTAGGTGCCGGTGCGGAAGAACTCGTCGAGGACGTCGTTCTCGTTGGTGGCCACCACCAGCTTCTCGATCGGCAGGCCCATCATGCGGGCCACATGGCCGGCGCAGACGTTGCCGAAGTTGCCCGACGGGACGGTGAAGCTCGCCTTCTGGTCATTCGAGGTGGTGGCCTGAAAGTAGCCAGCGAAGTAGTACACCACCTGCGCCACCAGGCGTGCCCAGTTGATGGAGTTGACGGTGCCGATACGCCAGCGGCGCTTGAAGTCCAGGTCGTTCGACACGGCCTTGACGATGTCCTGGCAGTCGTCGAACACGCCCTCGATGGCGAGGTTGTGGATGTTGGCGTCCTGCAGGCCGAACATCTGCGCCTGCTGGAAGGGGCTCATGCGGCCATGCGGCGAGGTCATGAAGACGCGCACGCCCTTCTTGCCCTTCATCGCGTACTCGGCGGCGCTGCCGGTGTCACCGGAGGTGGCGCCGAGGATGTTCAGCTCCTCGCCGCGGCGGGCCAGTTCGTACTCGAACAGGTTCCCCAGCAGCTGCATCGCCATGTCCTTGAAGGCCAGCGTGGGGCCGTTGGACAGCGCCTGGAGCCACAGCCCCTTCTCCAGAGGACGCAGCGGCACGATCTGCGGGCTGCCGAACACCTCGGCGGTGTAGGTCTTGCGGCAGAGGGCGCGCAGGTCGTCGGCGGGAATATCGTCGATGTAGAGGGACAGCACCTCGAAGGCCAGGTCCGCATACGGCAGCCCGCGCCAGCGCGTGAGCATGGCGTCGTCCACCTGCGGGTAGCGCTCGGGCAGGTACAGGCCTCCGTCGGGCGCCAGGCCTTCCAGCAGGATCTCGCAGAAATGCTTGCGGTCCGGATGGCCGCGCGTCGACAGGTACAGCATCAGGCGAGTTCTTCCTTGCGGATGCGGGTGATCGGGGCCAGCACCGTGGGCAGGCCCTGCAGCTTGGCCAGCACCTCGTTCATCGTGCCCTCGCGGGCGTCGTGCGTGAGGATGATGAGGTCGGTCTGCTTCTCGCCCTCACCCGCCTCGCGCTGCAGCACCGCGTCGATGCTGATGCCGGCGCCGGCCAGCAGGCCGGTGACCTGGGCCAGCACGCCGGCCTGGTCGGCCACGCGCAGGCGCAGGTAGTAGCTGGTCACCACCTCGGACATCGGCAGCACCACCTGGTCGGACATCTGGTCCGGCTGGAAGGCCAGGTGCGGCACGCGGTGCGCCGGGTCGGAGGTGTGCAGCCGGGTGATGTCCACCAGGTCGGCGATCACCGCGCTGGCGGTGGGCTCGCTGCCGGCGCCCTTGCCGTAGTACAGCGTGGTGCCCACGGCGTCGCCCTGCACCACCACCGCGTTCATCGCGCCTTCCACGTTGGCCAGCAGCCGCTTGGCCGGGACCAGCGAGGGGTGCACCCGCAGCTCGATGCCGGCGCCGGTGCGCTTGGTGATGCCCAGGAGCTTGATGCGGTAGCCCAGTTGCTCGGCGTAGCGGATGTCCTGCGCGGCGAGCTTGGTGATGCCTTCCACATGGGCCTTGTCGAACTGCACCGGGATGCCGAAGGCGATGGCCGACATGATCGTGGCCTTGTGCGCGGCGTCCACGCCCTCGATGTCGAAGGTGGGGTCGGCCTCGGCATAACCCAGGCGCTGGGCTTCCTTGAGCACCACCTCGAAGTCCAGGCCCTTGTCGCGCATCTCGGACAGGATGAAGTTGGTGGTGCCGTTGATGATGCCGGCGATCCACTCGATGCGGTTGGCGGTCAGGCCCTCGCGCAGCGCCTTGATGATCGGGATGCCGCCGGCCACCGCGGCCTCGAAGGCCACCATCACCCCGCGCTTGTGCGCGGCGGCGAAGATCTCGGTGCCGTGCACGGCCAGCAGCGCCTTGTTGGCGGTGACCACGTGCTTGCCGGCCTCGATGGCTTCCATCACCAGCTGGCGGGCGATGCCGTAGCCGCCGATGAGCTCAATGACGATGTCAATGTCAGGGTTGGCGATGAGGGCGCGCGCGTCGTTCACCACCTTCGCGTGGCTGCCGACGACGGCCTGGGCGCGGGCGGTGTCGAGGTCGGCCACCATGGTGACCTCGATGCCGCGGCCGGCGCGGCGCATGATTTCAGCCTGGTTTCGCTGGAGGACCTTGAAGACGCCGCTGCCGACGGTGCCGATGCCCAGGAGGCCGACTTGGATGGGTTTCATGGCTTGCTGTGACGGTTTCGATACTGTTCGAGGAAGCGCGCGATGCGGCCGATGGCCTCGCGCAGGTCGTCCTCGTGGGGCAGGAAGACGATGCGGAAATGGTCTGGCTGGGGCCAGTTGAAGCCGGTGCCCTGCACCAGCATCACCCGGGTTTCCTGCAGCAGTTCCAGGAAGAACTGGCGGTCGTCCTCGATCGGGTAGACCTTCGGGTCGAGGCGCGGGAACATGTAGAGGGCCGCCTGCGGCTTGACGCAGGTGACGCCCGGGATGGCGGTGATCAGCTCGTAGGCCAGGTCACGCTGGCGGCGCAGGCGGCCGCCGGGCTTGACCAGGTCGTCGATGCTCTGGTAGCCGCCCAGGGCGGTCTGGATGGCGTACTGCCCCGGCACGTTGGCGCACAGGCGCATGTTCGAGAGCATGTTCAGGCCCTCGATGTAGTCGGCCGCAGCCTTCTTGTCGCCGGAGACCACCAGCCAACCGGCACGGTAGCCGCAAGAGCGGTAGCTCTTGGACAGCGAGTTGAAGGTCAGCGTGAGCACGTCTTCCGACAGACTGCCCAGGGCGGTGTGCCGCACGCCGTCGTACAGCACCTTGTCGTACACCTCGTCGGCGAGGATGACCAGGCCGTGCTGGCGGGCGATGGCGACGATCTCCTGGGGCAGTGCGTCCGAGTAGAGCGCGCCCGTCGGGTTGTTCGGGTTGATGACGACGATGCCCTTGGTGCGCGGCGTGATCTTGCGGCGGATGTCGTCGAGGTCGGGCATCCAGCCGTTGGCCTCGTCGCACCGGTAATGCACCGGGGTGCCGCCGGACAGCGAGGTGGCAGCCGTCCACAGCGGGTAGTCGGGCGTGGGCAGCAGCAGTTCGTCGCCGTCGTCCAACAGGGCGTTGGTGGCCATGGCGATCAGCTCGCTGGCGCCGTTGCCCAGGTAGATGTCGTCGAGCGTGACGCCCTTGATACCCTGCTGCTGGGTGTAGTGCATCACCGCCTTGCGGGCGGCGAAGATGCCCTTGCTGTCGGTGTAACCCGCCGAGTTCGGCAGGTTGCGGATCATGTCCTGCTGGATTTCTTCCGGCGCATCGAAGCCGAACACGGCGAGGTTGCCGATGTTGAGCTTGATGATCTTGTGGCCCTCTTCCTCCATGCGACGGGCTGCGTCCATGATGGGGCCGCGGATGTCGTAGAGGACGTTGGCCAGCTTGGCCGATTTGTGGATGGTCTTCAAGGGCTCTCTCCGGGAGGGCGCGCGCGGGTGAAACCTATAATTTGACCATAGTTGACGCACCATGAAGCTCCAGCCCGACCGCTCTTCCGCGCCCTCCGTCACCAGCCATGGTCCGGGCTGGGTCGCCGTCAACGGCGAGCGCATCGACCACAGCGTCGTCATCGACTCCACCGGGCAGCGCATCGCCTGGCCAGCCGCCCGCTTCGAGGACCTGACACAGGCGCATTTCGCCCAGCTGGCCGAGCTCGAGGTGGAGGTGGTGATCTTCGGCAGCGGCGGCCGGATCCGCTTTCCCCGTCCGGCATGGCTGGCACCCCTGGCAGCCCGCCGGATCGGCCTGGAAACCATGGACACGGCCGCGGCCTGCCGGACCTACAACATCCTGGCCCAGGAAGGCCGCACGGTCGCGGCAGCGCTGCTTCTCGAGACGGACGCCTGATCCGGCCCGGGGGGGAGCCGGATGCAGGTCATTTCGGGTAAAATCGTGGGCTCCCGTCCGGTTGTCAACCCAGCCTGACGAAGGCCCCATCCAGAAGGGGCCCCGAGCGAGCCACTCCTGTCACACGAGAACTGCACCCATGGCGATCGTTGTCAATAAACCCATCCCCGAATTCGAAGCCAACGCCACGGGCGGCCTGAAGGTCTCCAACACCTCGCACCTGGGTCAGGTGATGGTGCTGTACTTCTACCCCAAGGACAACACGCCCGGCTGCACCACCGAGGCGATGCAGTTCCGCGACAAGTACAAGGACTTCGTGAAGGCCGGTGCCATCGTGTTCGGCGTCTCGCGCGACAACATGAAGTCCCACGACGATTTCAAGTCCAAGCTGGAACTGCCCTTCGAGCTCATCGCCGACACCGAGGAGAAGATGTGCCACATGTTCGGCGTGGTCAAGAACAAGATCATGTACGGCAAGAAGGTCAAGGGCATCGAACGCAGCACCTTCCTGGTGGGGGCCGATGGCTTCCTCAAGCAGGAATGGCGAGGCCTGAAGGTGCCGGGCCACGTGGACGACGTCCTCAAGGCGGTCAAGCTCCTGAAGAAGGCCGCCTGAGGCGGGGCCGCAACAGCCCGTGCCGCCCGCCGTCGTTGCGGCGTCGCACGGGGTGTGCATAATGGCCCCATGCCGTTGGAAATGACGCGCCGCGTCGCCCCCGACCACCTGAGTCCCGTAGTCCCAGCCGCCCGGCTTGCCTGGCGGCTTTTTTGTTCCCTGAACCATGCCCCTGCCTCCCGCCCCCTCCCAGCGTGCCGCCCTGCTCCCGCCCGAGGCCTACGACGCCCCGGCGCGGTCGTCCCACCGCGGGGCCCGCAAGTCCCAGGCGCTGGCCGGCGCGGCCAGCCCGCTGCCGGAGCGGCCGCAGGTCGACGACTTTGACGCCCGCGGCGCCGCCGCGGTCCTCGAGGAAGAGGACACCGGGGTGACCGGCCTGGCCGAACTCGAGGAGGCACCCTTCCCTGCCACCCCAGCACCGGGCGCCCGCCGGCGCCCCGCCGGCCGTAGCGCCGAGGCTGCCCAGGAAGTGGTGGACGCCGCACGCGCGGCCAGCAAGGCGGCCACCCCGGCCGCCCGCCCGCGCAAGGCGCCGGCCCGCAGCCAAGGCCCGCGCAAGCTCTTCGTGCTGGACACCAACGTGCTCATGCACGACCCGATGTGCCTGTTCCGGTTCGAAGAGCACGACATCTACCTGCCGATGATCGTGCTGGAGGAGCTGGACGGCCACAAGAAGGGCATGACCGAGGTCGCCCGCAACGCCCGCCAGGCCAGCCGATCGCTGGACGCGCTGGCCGGGGCGCAGGGCGCGGACATCGCCAGTGGGCTCAAGCTCGACTCCACCGGCCACCGCGAGGCCGGCGGCTGCCTGTTCTTCCAGACCCAGGCCATGACCGCGCCCGAGCTGGCCAACCTGCCCCAGGGCAAGGCGGACAACCAGATCCTGGGGGTGGTGCAGTCGCTGCGCGGGCAGCATGCGGGCCGCGAGGTGGTGCTGGTGTCCAAGGACATCAACATGCGGGTCAAGGCCCGCGCCCTGGGCCTGGCCACCGAGGACTACCGCAACGACAAGACCATCGACGACCTGGATCTGCTGTATTCCGGCGCCCTGGCGCTGCCGCCCGACTTCTGGGCCAAGCACGGCAAGACGGTCGAGAGCTGGCAGAGCGGCAGCCACACCTTCTACCGCATCACCGGCCCGATCGTGCCGGCGCTGCTGATCAACCAGTTCGTCTACTTCGAGGCGCCGGGCGAGCCCAGCCTGTACGCCCGCGTGACCGAAATCCGCGGCAAGACCGCGGTGCTCAAGACGCTGAAGGACTACGGCCACCTCAAGAACGCGGTGTGGGGCGTGACCACCCGCAACCGCGAGCAGAACTTCGCGATGAACCTGCTGATGGACCCGGAAGTGGACTTCGTCACCCTCACCGGCACGGCAGGCACCGGCAAGACGCTGATGGCCCTGGCCGCGGGCCTGACCCAGGTGCTGGACGACCGCCGCTACACCGAGATCATCATGACCCGCGCCACCGTGAGCGTGGGCGAGGACATCGGCTTCCTGCCCGGCACTGAGGAAGAGAAGATGGGCCCCTGGATGGGCGCGCTGGACGACAACCTCGAGGTGCTGGCCAAGACCGAGACCAGCGCGGGCGACTGGGGCCGGGCCGCCACGAACGAGCTGATCCGCAGCCGCATCAAGATCAAGAGCATGAACTTCATGCGGGGCCGCACCTTCCTCAACAAGTACCTGATCATCGACGAGGCGCAGAACCTCACGCCCAAGCAGATGAAGACGCTGGTCACCCGAGCGGGCCCCGGCACCAAGATCGTCTGCATGGGCAACCTGGCGCAGATCGACACGCCTTACCTGACCGAGGGCTCCTCGGGGCTGACGTTCGCGGTGGACAAGTTCAAGGGATGGCCGCACTCGGGGCA
>JACCDH010621759.1_pt1 | contig 12880 bp, 12 predicted proteins | sample 7442481 | NCBI WGS metagenome assembly JACCDH01 (sample SAMN15323433, study PRJNA562643) | freshwater metagenome | isolation source: river surface water | place: USA:Blue River Watershed | collected 2017-08-15
GCAGTACCAGTAGTAAAGGTTTTGGAAGTAATTCCAAGGCCCGGTAGCGCAGTTGGTTAGCGCGCCGCCCTGTCACGGCGGAGGTCGCGGGTTCAAGTCCCGTCCGGGTCGCAAAGGTTTTGGTGTCGTACTTTTTAAAGGCCGATATCAGAATCTTGTTTGGCTTGGTAGCTCAGTTGGTACGAGCGAACGACTGAAAATCGTTAGGTCGCCGGTTCGATCCCGGCCCAAGCCACAGAAAAATTACTTTGGAAGTTTTCCTTCAGCGAATCGCTCGGCAAGTGTTGGTGCCTGCTTATCTTTATCGGAAATCTTTAACTCGCTTAAATCAAATCCCCAATTGATTCCAATTTTTTCATCAAGTGGATTGATCTCAAGCTCATCTGATGGTGAAAATGGTGTCGAAACTAAATACGCAACAGCCGTATTGTCTTCGAGCGCCACAAAACCATGCCCTAATCCCTCGCTGATTAAAACAGCTTTCCCGGAGTCACCTCTTAGTTCAACTTCAAGCCATTGACCAAAACTTTTCGAATCTGGGTGAATATCTACAATCACATCTTTGATGGATCCTGATACACACGTAATCCACTTTGCCTGACCACGTGGGGCGATGCTGTAATGAATTCCGCGGAGCGTACCCTTGGATGAAAGGGAAATATTTGCCTGTTCGATCCCAAAATCTCTACCTGTCGCATTCTTAATATCCGTAGATTTAAACCACTCACGGAAGAAACCTCGATCATCGCTCCAAACAGGTGACTCAGCTAACCAAACTCCTTCGATACCAAGTGGCTTTAATTCCATGTACTTATCCTTCCGCCTTCACCGCAGAAATGATTGCAGGCATCACATCAGCGAGCGCGATTCGCCAATCTCTTAGGGGTTTAACGGAGGTATTTGCCCATGCATCATGACTTAGCACGGAGTATGAAGGTCGCTTAGCAGGACGCGGGTACTCACTCGAAGAAACTGGGGTAACACGACCAACATCAGCACCAGCAAGTTTGAAAATCTCTTTTGCAAATTCAAACCAAGTTCCTTGCCCAGAATTAGTCCCGTGATAAATACCGGCTGGCGATGTTGATAGTCCTAACTCAACCAATTGTTTTGCGAGATCCGATGCTGAAGTAGGTTGACCAACTTGGTCATTTACTACCCTGACTTCGCCTTCACCTTTAATTGCTAGTTTAGTCATTGTCTTCGCAAAGTTTTTCCCCCAAGGGCTGTAAAGCCATGCGGTACGAACGACAAAAGAGTTTTCTGGGTGACTAACGAGAACCCGACTCTCACCCTGTGCTTTTGTCCGACCGTAAGCAGATTGGGGGTTAATTTCATCTGCTATTTGCCATGGTGAATGGCTTTCTCCGGAAAAGACATAATCTGTTGAAACATGAATCAACTTCGAATTGGACAGCTTCGCAGCCAAGGCTAGGTTTTCTGGCCCATCACTATTCACTCGAAATGCATCAATCTCGTGGTTTTCCGCCCCATCCACATCTGTCCAGGCTGCACAATTGATAATCACTGTAGGTGACAATTCCTCAATAGCCTTACTAACAGTTGGGCTCTGCGTAATATCTAAATCCTTAGAACTCCATGCATCAAAAGCAATACCAAGTTTGTCTAATTCGTGCGAGACAGCAATACCTAATTGCCCTGAGCCACCTGTAATCAACCAAGACATTTATAGATCAACGATTCTTGAGTGGCTTCCACCACACTTCATTGTCTCGGTACCACTGAATTGTTTCCCTTAAGCCATCTTCAAACTTAACTTGTGGTTCATAACCTAGTTCTCGGTTAATCTTGGTCCAATCAACACTGTACCGAAGATCATGGCCTTTGCGATCTTCAACATATTCAATAGAAGATTCATCTGCACCCATAGCTTCAAGAATCAAACTTGTAATTTCATTATTTGTTAACTCACGTCCACCGCCGATGTTGTAAACCTCGCCGGAACGCCCATTCATTAATACGGAATGAATACCCCGACAGTGATCATCTACGTGTAACCAGTCCCGAACATTTTTCCCGGTCCCATAGACCGGAACTTTCTTACCTTCAATTAAATTTGTAATGAATAAGGGGATTAGCTTCTCCGGAAAATGGTGCGTCCCGTAATTGTTACTACAACGTGTAATAACTACATCCATACCATGGGTTCGATTGTATGAACGAGCTAACAACTCTCCACTTGCCTTACTTGCAGAGTAGGGAGAGTTTGGTTGGAGTGGCCAATCTTCGGTCCAAGAACCAGATTCGATAGAACCATAAACTTCATCAGTTGAAACTTGTAAGAATCGAATTTCTCTTCCTGAGGCTTTAATTGCGTCTAACAAAACTTGAACACCCACAATGTTGGTCTGAACGAAATCTGTCGCACCTGAGATTGAGCGATCCACGTGAGACTCAGCAGCAAAGTTAACAACTGCATCAACTTCCCTCAGTAATTCGGAAACAGCTTCAGGGTCGCAAATATCCCCCTCAACAAACTCATACCTAGATAAATCTGCTACTGAATCTAGATTTGCCTTAACCCCTGCATACGTCAGTTTGTCCAAAACCTTGACGCTTGACACCCCAAGCAAATCACCCTTGGCGATCATTCGCACAAAGTTTGAGCCAATAAAGCCAGCGGCACCTGTAACAAGTAACTTCAATTGACCACTCCTATCGCGCTCTGTTTCCAACCTTACCCTCTAGAATTGCGGAATGAAGGGAATAGTCCTCGCAGGTGGCACAGGTTCACGCCTTTGGCCTATAACCCGTTCTATTAGTAAGCAGCTATTGCCGGTATATGACAAACCTATGATCTACTACCCAATTTCAACATTAATGCTTGCTGGAATTAGAGAAATACTCATTATTACAACTCCCCATGACCAGTCTCAATTCAAAGAGCTCCTCGGCGATGGATCAGAGTTTGGAGTTTCTTTTCAATATGCAACTCAGCCAGAACCTAAGGGGTTGGCTCAGGCGTTCACAATTGGTGAGGCGTTCCTATCCGGCGATTCATGTTTGATGATTCTGGGAGACAACATTTTTCATGGTGCGGGACTTGGTCGCGACATTATTCGTGAACTTCCTAAATCGGGTGCACATATCTTCACTTACGAAGTTTCAAATCCATCTGATTACGGAATCTTGGAAGTTGACTCTGATGAAAAACCAATCTCAATAAGTGAGAAGCCCTCTCAAGTTGTATCAAATCTGGCTGTTACCGGGCTCTACTTTTTTGGAGGTGATGTTTCCAAAATAGCTAAAGAAGTGAAACCTAGCACGCGCGGTGAATTAGAAATTACTTCAGTGATTGAACATTACTTGAAATCTGGAACATTAACTTTTACTCGTCTATCTAGAGGTGCGGCTTGGTTGGACACAGGGAACCCAGATTCTTTGAACGATGCTGCGGCTTATGTGCGAATCATTGAGGATCGAACAGGGTTAAAGATCGCATGTTTAGAGGAGATTTCTCATAGTCAAGGTTGGATATCAGCGCTTCAACTTCAATCAAGAATTGAACAATATAAAATGAATTCCTATGCAAAATACCTTCAACGACTTATTAAATAGAGACCAGGGTTTTCCCGAGGTCGAAGTTTTACTCGCTACTTACAACGGCGAACTGTATATAAGCGAATTCTTGGATTCACTTTCGTTACAGAATGAAGTAATCATTCATTTGCGTGTTTCAGACGATGGATCCTCTGATAGAACTTTAGAAATCATCGAGTCCTATCAACATTTGTTTGAGTCATGCAAGGTATTCAATGGTCCACGTAATGGTCCCAGCGCGAATTTCTTCTCTTTAATCGAAAAAGCAAACTACAAATTTGTCGCTCTGGCTGATCAAGATGATATCTGGCTTCCACATCACTTAATCACCGCTGTCAAAAGATTATCCACAACTCCCGATCTGCCTTCGCTGACGTTCTCCGCAGTAGAGGAATTTAATGATGAAAAGGAAACCACATCACTATGGCCAGAACGTTTTCCTGGTGAGGATATAAGAACAATCATCACTGAGAATTTAGCTCGTGGTTGTACTTTTGTCCTAAATTCAAAAGCCGTTAATTTGATTAATTTACACAAACCTGTAAATGCGATTATGCATGATTGGTGGATATTACTTTTAATTTATTCTTGCGGTTGTGTTACTTGGTCCAACTCACCAGAAGTTCGGTACAGAATCCACAAGGACAATGCAGTTGGGGGTAGGCCTAGTTTCAAACAGCGGCTCAACAGATTCCTAAAGAACCTTGAAGAGCGAGATTGGAAGGTGATCAGTCAAATAACAGAGTTATTCGCCATGTATGGTTGGTCAATGTCTAGTCAAAAGCGCCACGAACTAGGTTCGTTTCTTCGAGACGCTAATTCAACCCTCTTAACCGGTAAGTGTAATTTGGTATTCTCGCCTAAGAAATTTCGTTCAAACTTTTTTGATGAGGTGGCAATTCGACTTGGCTTCTTGATTCATAAAAGGCAAAGGAAGGGACCAGGATCTTTGGGAATATTTATCTTTCACAGGCTAAGACAACTGATATCCCAATTCACTTTCTTTATTGCAACTATAAAGACTCGAGTAACTACCTTTTTTCATTACCGAGTGACGAAAAAATTTAATCAATACACAGTAATCAGGGGTATAGACAGGATTTCTAGAAATGGTATCGCCATAGTTGCTCTTTACCCTCGTACCGGAATTCTAAATTCTGTTAATCGTTTAGTCGATTCGCTAATCGCTTCGAATTACTCAGTCATTCTGGTAGTAAATGAAAGTTACATGACTGACGAGTGGATGGGCGCATTATTGAACAAGCCAATTGAGATCCTCAGGCGCCCAAATATCGGTCGGGACTTTGGTGCTTACAAAGTTGGTTTTCTATATGCTGAGAAAAATGGGTACCTCGAGAGTACAGATCATCTGCTATTCGCAAATGACAGCGTGCTGTACGGCCCTAAATCAGTGGACTTTGTGCGAACGATGCTTAATGTCGATCTGCCTTGGCATTCCATGTTTGTCAACTACCAGTTTCATACCCATGCCCAAAGCTTTTTTCAGGTCTTTGATAAAAATATTTTCCAAAATAAGAAGTTCTCTGAATTCTGGCACGACTACTACCCTTCAGAACTTCGACATCTTGCGATCAATAATGGTGAAGTGGGCTTAAGTAATATTTGTCTTCGGTTGGGATTTTCGCCAGTTTCATACGTGAGCGCGAACTCAATATTGGAAAACTCCGAGTTTGGTGAATTCACACCGGATGAGAAATTTGGAATTTGGAGTAATCATGGTTTGACATTTCTAAACCAGGATCTCTCGACTTTGGAAAACACCATTTTCTTAATGAAAAGACAATACTTGGAAAACAACATAACGCATCATCAAGGATTACTCGCTTCCCGAGTTCTCAAATCACCACTGAAACTAGATATTTATCAGTCTGGACAGACAACAATTGAAGGAATTAATGTGACTTTGAAGTCATTGGGAATTTCGGAGGATGAAGCTAGAGCCGTTTTGCAGGTAATGACTCTAAAGGGAACGCATTCGTCCCGCAAAGGCTTTAGAAGACTTTGGGGCATGTACGGCTACGTTTAGTTTTTTCTCAAAATAACAAAAAACTCTAAGTCATTCTTAGCTGTTTCAAAAAGTTCTTCAACAACAAAATCAATGTACCCTAATTCAAAAAGACCATTTATCATCGTTACAAAGGACTCGGGAGTAAATTGCCAGCAGTGGACATCTATGTATTGCCCTTTAGAATTCTTATATTCTTCTGTCGCCTTCTTCCAACGATCAACTAAGTCAATGTTTGCTTCACCGTGATCACCATTCCAGTGTCTAATGGGATCGTTGTGCGTAGTTAATGCTCTGTGCTCAATGACTTTCCAAATACTTGGATGTGTATTTTGCAATTCAAAGGCTTCAACGACTTCCGATATCTTGCTCTCTGGAAGCAAGGCATCGAAACAATATCTTTTGTCTGGCAAAATAACGGAATAAAAAGAATCTTTTCCTTCAAGCAAGTCTGAAATATGTTTTAGGTGAGATATCAAATCTGGTTGATGTTCTAAACAATGAGCGCTAACAGCACCGCCGAACTTTTTGTTAATCTTTGAAAGGTCTCCTTGCTGATCATGAAAATGTATTTCTGGAACTGAATTCGGATCTAAACCTTGAGCTTCGGCTCGTAGACGAAGAAGTTCGGTAGGCAGTAGATCGAAATACATGGCTTGTGGGCCACTTATCAATGGTCGATTTAGGGGTCCGATTTCAAGGATTTGATCCTGGGTGGACTCCAATATCCTTCTTGAAAACTTATCCCTACTCATGACGACATTATCCAAGTGAGATGCCTTTTGAGGTGAATTCTTACGGAATAATTTCATTACACTCCTTTGCATATAAACTACCTGGCGCTTTTAACTGGGCGGTTGCCAATATTTTTTCGGGTGTTTTCCAGGTTCAATAACCCGAGAACAGCAAGTATCAAGAATGATGGCTGGGCTGGCAGTCCATAGAGGTACTCACCTGGATTGAATCCTAATGCCAATTCTAAAAGTGCGAGTCCCCCTGAAAACAAAATGACTTCTAGAAAAAAGAATGTGCTGGCAAACTCTAGGCCATAATTGCGCTTTTTTCGGAGAATTCCGATGCAGATGCCAAAAGCAAGAGAAAAAATTAATAGCCATTGGAAGACGAAGTACACAATTTTTACACCCTTCAAAACAAATTGATTGACTTTGATACCAATATTTGGCTTACCGTTATAGAGTTTCACATTCAGAACACTTGACCAAGACTTCAACAATTCTGGCGTGTAGACAGAATCAACAGGTACGATAAATCTTGCCTGTTCCATGTTTGGAAAGGAAGTTAAATAGAGAATAGATTTTCTAATTATTTCACTTGGGTCTAAATATCGAATATTAATGAGCATTGGCGCAGTACCCTTGCGTCGACAATCGATCAATTTCTTTTCACACGCGCTTCCAATTTCAGTAGATAAGCGTCTAAAAAAATCCAAAAATTGTTTTTCGGAGGTAATTCCTAGGGCTTGAACTGTCGCATCACGGATTTCCCACGGAGCCCAAGACCCAGCCTCGTCACATGGGAAGCCAATATCGCAATTAAAGTACTTCCATCCACTTCCCGGTGGCCCCTCAAGTAACCCACGAAGAGACTCAGCTGCTGGAGAAACTCGGTAGGCGGCTTCTCTCATAGATTTGGTAATTGAAATATTCGGTGGGTAATCCTCCTGTGGCACAATAGATTGCCAAGTAATCATCGCTTCTGCGAATGGGCCACTATAAAAATCTTCAACAACTTCGACTCCGTACTTGGTTAAGTTAGAGGAGGAAACCAATGATGTTGGTATTACTGCAAAAACAATCATTAGAGTAAGACCTGATACAAGATTTCGATACTTGAAGGACGAGATGCCTGCTCTATTTTGAACAATGATCCTGTAGAGCACTAGAAAACCGACAATTACGCTAGGAATTAAGACCCAAATGCCCTCCGTTCTAGTAATCGACATCAACCCATAGGTAGTCCCAAGGGACAAAAAGAGTAATGTTGAAAACGATAATAACTTCTCAGAACTTTTCTTAGTGGGAGGATCTAATAAAGTTGAAATCAGGTTTAATATAATGGCAGAAAAAAGAAAGCCTAATACCGTGTATAAAGAAGTTCGGTATACTCTGGAAAAATCTTGGCTGTACCATGTTGGATTTAAAATCAGAATTGCAAAAACCAATTGAGTTTTGTAGGTGCTTTCGAACTTAAAAATTCGTGCAATGCCAAGTGCCGCAAAGAAAGCAGTCGCCAATATAAACACCCAAAGTAGCCACTCCGGCTGAAATTGCAAACCATTTGCTAGAACTAAGAATAAAGCATAGCCGGGCGGTTTGGCGAGAGTGAGATTCGACCAATCCCCTAACCAGTTACCGTTCAATATCCCTTCAGCTTGTCGAATCGCCATTAAATCATCATGAGGAGAATTGAAAACGTAAACAACTGGAGAAAAGTAGCGGAATGTAAAAGAAAACAAAACGCTCACAATTCCGATTGAGTATTTAACTAATGACGATTTCATTTCGTTTTGTCCGTAAATGAAGTATTTGACTTCCACCCGTTCAAATTAAAAATTTTTGCAGTATAGTTTGAAATCTTCAACATTGCTTTACCGGCTGTGGTTAAAACCAAATTTGAATCTTGAAATGTTACTAACTTCCTCGAAATTTGCTCCGATATTCGCTGATTTATTGGAACCAAATTATTTGGATCTAAATCAATATTTGTTGGTAACTTTTTATCTATCAAAACATATTGATTTTTTTCGTCTATAAATAATCCTTGATCTATCCAGCTTAAAACGTAAAATGATCGAGAACGATCTATAGCCAAAACTGTGTATTGGACTATTGAAAAGTACAGTAGCGATGAGACAAGGGATATTGCCGCGGCCTGTTTAATTTTTGAAAGAGAATTTGCGCTTCTACTCGTTGAATACTTCAGTGCAAAGCTCAATATAAAAATAAGGGCAGAAATCACGCAGAATTGATCGAAAAGCAAATTTGTTGGTTCGAATATGCGCCAAATTAGTAGTATTAGTGTCGCGACGAAAATGATCACCGTCTCAACTAGTACGGGTCTGATCAATCTGAGGACACTTAGAAATCGCAAGTTTCTAAATTTCAATGATCTCAATTTTGGGTAACGGGATTATCATTCTGCCACCATTGTGGAGATACTCTTGCTCGCGGGCGATGAATGAATCGCGCAAAAACCATGGACCTACTAAAAGGTAATCAGGTGGGGTTTTTCTCATCTCTAACTCTGAAATGATTGGCACTGAAATCGCAGAAAAATACTTTCCAAACTTTTCTTCTTGCCTTTCTACTGCAAAATCAATCAAGTCTGAGTTCAATCCGACTTTTTGCCAAATAACGGCTCCACGTGTGGAAGCTCCGTAAATATAAATTGATTTGTTCTGTTCTTTCAAATTGCTAACAAGGGTATAAAGCTCTTTGGAGATTTCAATTACTTTCTGTTCGAATTCAGTGTACGCCTGGGGGTCAGAAACACGAAGCAAACTTTCCGACTCAAGGATCTGTTCCACGGTTTGGTTTGGAATTCTCGAACCTTGATGGGCAATCACAGTAATAATACTTCCGCCATTGATCTCATCTTCAAATGCGTCAATTACTTCTAGATTGTGCCGATCAATTAAGTGCTTCATAGCGGTAAGAGAATAGTATTCAATGTGTTCATGGCATACATTATCAAAAGAAAGATTTCGCAACATCGATACTAGGTAGTTCTGTTGAACGATCCAAACACCGTTCGGTGCTAAGAATTCAGCAATAGTTGAGACGAATTGATTTGGGTCATCTAGATCGTAAAACATTGAAATAGACGTAATCACATCGAATTTCAAATCACTAGATAACTCTTTTGATGGAAAGTAGTCATCGATAATCAAGTCTGCATGTCGTTGTGACTCCACCTTAAATTTCTTGACAGGATCCACACCTGCTCGAAAAACTTCTGTGGGGACCATCGAGAGTAATGTTCCATCATTGCAGGCGATATCTAACCAACGCTGTGGTTTATTCACATACTCTAATCCGGTGCCAACAAGCATTTTTAAGTTTGCTCGAATTTGCTCATTTACTCCGGACCGGTAACCGTAACCATCGTGGTACATGTTTTCTCTATCAACCGTCTCGGAAAGTTGCACCAAAGTGCAATTTCTACATAGCAACAGCGTGAGAGGAAAAGTTGGAGGGAGTGACTTATCGGCCCTAAAGTCTGATAAATGTTGTTGCCCTAGGTCGAGGATTTCGACCAAATCTGAATAGTTGCAAGATCGACACGAAATAATGGTCATATTTTACTTCTCCAATAGTCTAGACAATCTTTTAAAGTTTCCTCTAATGTAACTTGAGGTGTCCAGCCAGTCATGCTTGAAAACTTCTCAGAATTTGGAGCCGGAAATTTGTTCGTCATAGCACGATAGAGATGTGGATTTTCCTCAAGAGTTACCTCACAGCGAGCTAATTTTACTAACTTATTTAATATTTCTTTTGTTGCAATTGTATTCTGGCCAGCTAGATTGTAGATACCAGAATCAAGTTCAATCGCCAATAAATAGGCTTTAACAATATCTCGCACATCCGTATAATTTCGAATTGCGTCGAGATTTCCATGCACAATCGGAGTTCCAAATTTTTCTGCTTCGGCAACTCTCTTTGAGAATGCAGAGACTGCGTAACTTGGGCTCGCGCCAGGTCCTATGTGGTTCCATGCCCTTGTACAGACAACTTTAGTACCGTAAATTCTGGAATATGTCATTGCCAAAGTGGTGCCAGCCAATTTTGTGACCCCGTAAGGTGTAGTCGGTTTAGCCACAGATTCTTCGTTTAGCTCCAGGTCATCTCTGTCATATCCATATTCCTCTGATGTCCCCGCAATATGAATTCGGGAGTGCATTCCTGTTTGTCTAACTGCTTCTAAGATATTCAAGGTTCCCAGTAGATTAGTTTCAATTCCTCTTCTTGGGTTCATAGTGCTTTCAGGCACATAGGCTTGTGCCGCTAAGTGAAAAACGTAATCAGGTTGAAATAAATCTATTTTTGATCTAACAGCTTCAAAGTCTCGAATGTCTTGGCCAGCGGCTAAATCAAATCCTTCAACTAGATACTTGCCCTTCGGGCTTTCTGAGTTTTGTAGAAGATTTCTTAAGTGCGTTCCAACGAATCCACTAGAGCCAGTTATCAATACTTTCAGCATGCCGACGAGTATACTTATGTAGTCTCAAAATGGGGACAAATAAGAAATAGAAATAAGGACTAAATGGTCATAAATCGATCAGAGTGGCAAAAAGGCCTCACAATTGTCATTGCCGCCCATAATGAGTCCGCAATTATTGAAAATACCATTCGTAGTTTGATTGACGTATTTTCAAATTCGCCAATATCCCCTTTTGAAATATTTGTGTCTGAAGATGGAAGTACCGACAATACCCGCGAAATTGTTGTATTTCTCCAAAGAGAGTTCCCGGAGGTAAGACTTTCGGAAGGTTCGAAACGGCTCGGGTACTCGAAGGCTATTGCCAAAGGGATAATGGAAGCAAGGTATTCAACAGTCTGCTTTACGGATGGGGACGGACAAACAAACCCCCTCGACCTCGTCAATTTAATACCACTAGTGAAAGAAAATACCGTGGTAGTGGGATACAGAAACCCAAGAAGTGACTCCAAGTTGAGAATATTACAATCAAACGCTTTTAATCTTTTCTATACCCTCCTGGGATTTCCAAGAATGAGAGACGCATCGACTGGAAGTATTGTGGCAAATACTAAAGATATTTTGCCATTTGCTCGAAGAAATTTATTGTTATCGTACGGTTTTTGGTGGGAATTTCAAGCATGGCGAGATTCACATGGACTCGAAGTCATAGAAGTGCCTATCCCCCATCGCTTAAGAGCATCAGGAAATACGCAGGTTTACAAACTTTCAAAGATTATACAAATTGCTTGGACTCACTTACTCGGGTTAGTCAAATTACGATTCGAACTCAAAAAGAAATGACTTGGGTTTTTAGTCTAGTCTGACAGGACCAATTGGGGTCATCAAGTGCACAGCAACAATTCCATACTCTCCATCATTTGTTGACGGATCAACAAAATCAACAGAAGCTCCTCTTAAACCGCCGAGGATCTCTGACTTAAACCACGAATCAGCTAGGTGGTCTGTGTCTGCAATCGTAATCTTCTCAATCGCAGCGACTGCCTTTCCATCTTGTGATGGGTGGTCAGCGGTTAACCATTGGATAAAGAATGGTAGTTCGCGGGAATCTGTAATCTCATTGACCCCGATTTGCTTCCACTTAAGATCGCTACCATCTGGACGTGTGCGGTGACCTTCGATTGCGCTGCGACCAAACTTCTCTTCAACCTTTGAAATATCTTCAGTTGCAAAAACCCAAGTGAGCCAGCCTCCGCCATCTTCTTTGCCGAGGGTTGATTAGTGGCTGTGGATAGGAATGGTCATAGCGTTGAGTTTGTCAGTGAAGGGTGCAAAGGTTTGAACATGTCAAAGGAATTTGAAGAGTATTCTGCGCATGTTCTCCAGGCGCGGTGGTTTGCCGAGCGTTTGGAGCGAATGAACGAGGCGCTTGCACAATTTTCAGGCGTTTTTATTGGCTTCCTGGGGATCGAACTTGTGCTCCTTGGTCAGTCTGCAGGTGATCAAGGTGAGGAAAAGACATATATAAAAATCTTAGCTTCTTTGGCCGCCATCTTGCTCGTTTTGGCAATTAGCTCTTATTTAATAGCACTTTGGTCTGGGAAATTTCTAATGCCAAGTTTACTTGATTTACGAGATTCTTGGAGCAACTCAGAATATACAAGACTGGAGTCTCCGCTAAGAATCCTCACAGATGAAAATGGCCCAGCGGGCAACATACTAAAAAGTCTCTATGACGAAAATGCACACTTAAATCGCTACTACCGAGCTGGAATTATCCTAGCCGGGTTTAGTCAATTAGTGATTCTTAGTTTTGTGCTCGCACGTTGGTTCATTAGTTAGGTTAGAAGTCTAGTCTCGAGGTTTCAACAACATGTTCAGTCTCTCGCTCTGGCTTATTGACCACAACTGAATGGAAGATACTTGAACTGTTAAGAATAATTCTGATATAAAGAACCCCTCAGGAATTACTTCCCGAGGGGTTCCCTGCTAAGTGAGCCTAGCTATTTGCTCGCATTGTCGCCGTTACTGCGGCGACTTTTGCGTTTCTTGGACAAATATCCAAAAAGAGACTTTATGAAAGTCTCCGCAATTGAGGTCCAGTTAAGTTCTGGA
>JACCDH010980220.1_pt1 | contig 12880 bp, 10 predicted proteins | sample 7442481 | NCBI WGS metagenome assembly JACCDH01 (sample SAMN15323433, study PRJNA562643) | freshwater metagenome | isolation source: river surface water | place: USA:Blue River Watershed | collected 2017-08-15
TAATTGCACTTCGTGAAGCACTGGCAGATGGAACCATCGATATAGTGGCAACAGATCACGCGCCACATCCGGCAGAGACCAAGGAATGCGAATGGCAAGAGGCATCTTTCGGAATGCTCGGACTCGAAACGGCGCTAAGTATTGTGAACAAGACAATGGTTGAGACTGGTCTCATCAATTGGGCAACAGTGGCCGCACGTATGAGCTATGCACCTGCTCGAATCGGGCTCTATGAGAATCACGGACAGGAACTCAAAGTCGGTGCGCCTGCTCATATCGCTGTGATGGACCCAACCTCACTGTTCAGGGTCGATAGAGACCTAGTAGCCTCAAGAAGTCGGAATACTCCGTTCCATGGCATGGAGTTGCCGGGCCAGATTGTGGCGACCATCTTTAATGGTGAAGTCGTATTTGAAGGGATTCGTTCATGAGTAAAGCATTCTTCGTACTCGATGATGGACGTATCTTTGAAGGATCATCTTGGGCGGCTACCGGAAAAACCTTCGGTGAAGCAGTATTCCAAACTGGAATGACAGGCTATCAGGAGACTCTGACAGATCCTTCGTATCACAAACAAGTGGTTGTGATGACGGCACCTCACATCGGCAACACGGGTGTGAATGCTTACGACAATGAATCTAAGAGATATTGGGTCGCGGGTTTTGTTGTTCGAAATCCTTCAACCCTCACAAGTAATTGGCGAAGTGAAAACGATTTAGAGGCAGAGTTAGTTAGCCAGGGAATTGTTGGAATTCAGGGAGTAGATACTCGCGCAATTACGCGCCATCTTCGCGACCGAGGTGCGATGCGTGTAGGTATTTTCTCAGGGCTTGATCTATCACGCGAAGAAATGGTCATTGAAGTTCGCAAACAACAGGCTATGAGTGGTGCATATCTCAGCGATGATGTATCCACCGACTCGACATATGTGGTCCCTGCAATCGGTGAAAAGAAATTTACTGTTGCAGCTCTTGATCTAGGCATTAAAGGCGCGACACCACGTGCGATGGCAGAGCGTGGCATCGAAGTTCATGTCATGCCTTACAACTCAACTTTTGCGGATATCCAAGCAATCAATCCAGATGGCGTCTTTCTCTCGAACGGTCCTGGAGATCCTGCAACAATGACTGAAACAATTGATCTGGTTAGAGAAGTTCTTGGTGAAGAGATTCCGGTATTCGGTATCTGTTTCGGTCATCAGATTCTTGGTCGCGCACTTGGATTTGAAACATATAAATTGCAATTTGGTCATCGTGGAATTAATCAACCTGTCTTAGATCGTAAAACCGGAAAGGTTGAAATTACGGCACATAATCATGGATTTGCTCTTCAAGCTCCAACGGATGCAGGTTTCTCTACTGTCTATGGTCCTGGCCAAGTTACCCACGTTTCACTCAATGATGGTGTTGTTGAAGGTCTAGAACTCACAGAACGTGGCGCTTTTAGCGTTCAGTATCACCCGGAAGCAGCAGCTGGCCCACATGATGCGGCTTATCTCTTCGATCGTTTTGTTGACCTCATGGTTGCTTACCCAAGAAAAGTTGAGGCTCTCTAATGGCGCGCGATACAACGATTAAGAGCGTCCTTGTTATTGGCTCTGGCCCAATTGTGATTGGCCAAGCTTGTGAATTTGATTATTCGGGTACACAAGCCTGCCGAGTGTTGCGCGCAGAAGGTATTCGCGTCATCTTGGTTAACTCAAATCCCGCAACGATCATGACTGATCCCGAATTTGCGGATGCAACCTATATCGAACCCATCACTCCAGAATTCATTGAGCGCATTATTGCGAAAGAGCGCCCAGATGCAGTTCTTGCAACGCTTGGAGGTCAGACGGCACTCAATGCTGCAATCGGTCTGTTCGAGGCAGGAACGCTCGATAAGTACAACGTGAAGTTGATTGGTGCTGACGTTGCGGCGATTGAAAGAGGCGAGAATCGTGAACTCTTCAGAGCGATTGTCGAGAAGGTCGGGGGAGAGTCCGCTCGTTCAATTATCTGTCACACGATGGATGATGTCATGGGAGCTGTTGCGCAACTTAATTATCCGGTGGTTATTCGCCCATCGTTCACAATGGGTGGACTTGGTTCAGGTATCGCTTTTGATGAAGAAACCCTGCGCCAGATTGCTGGCGCAGGTCTGCGACATAGCCCAACATCTGAAGTGCTTATTGAAGAATCCATTATCGGCTGGAAAGAGTACGAGCTTGAAGTAATGCGCGACAAGGTCGACAACGTTGTAATTGTATGTAGCATCGAAAATATTGATCCTATGGGTGTACACACTGGTGATTCCATCACTGTTGCACCGGCGCTCACGCTCACTGATGTTGAGTATCAGAAGCTTCGCGACCTTTCGATTTCGATTATTCGTGAAGTTGGTGTTGATACAGGTGGATGTAACATTCAATTTGCAGTAAATCCTGATACCGGACGCATCATCGTGATTGAGATGAATCCTCGTGTGTCTCGTTCGAGTGCACTTGCATCAAAAGCAACAGGTTTCCCAATTGCAAAGATTGCAACTAAGTTGGCTATTGGTTACACACTCGATGAAATCAAGAATGACATTACTCAGGTAACTCCTGCATCATTTGAGCCAACGCTCGATTACATTGTTGTGAAAGCACCACGTTTTGCCTTTGAGAAGTTCCAGGATGCAGATCCTCGCCTTACAACAACGATGAAGAGCGTCGGCGAGGCAATGGCGATTGGTCGTTCTTTCCCTGAGGCGCTTATGAAGGCGCTACGTTCGCTCGAGCGAAAAGAAGCTATCTTCACCTTTACCGAAGCTCGTTCAGCGGAAGAGAAGTCCAACCTTCTCGAATCCATGAAGATGCCTACTGAGTATCGTCTTCAACAAGTTCAGCGCGCCCTCTGGCTGGGTGCAACCATGGATGAAGTTTTCGCTTCAACGAAGATAGATCGCTGGTACTTACGCCAAATCGAGATCATTAACGATGTAGCGCGGACTGTAGCTGAACCAGGTGAACTCACCTTTGATCTCTTGAAGTTGGCAAAGTCAACCGGTTTCTCAGATGCTCAGATTGCAACAATTCGTGGAATAGTTGAGGCAGATGTTCGCAAAGTGCGTCATCAGTTAAATCTTCGCCCTGTTTACAAAACCGTAGATACCTGTGCGGCAGAGTTCGAGGCCTTCACTCCTTATCACTACTCGAGCTATGAAGAAGAGACAGAAGTTCGTCCTCGCACAAAGCCCGCAGTCATTATTCTTGGAAGTGGTCCCAACCGAATCGGCCAAGGTATTGAATTTGATTATTCATGCGTACATGCATCATTTACTTTGCGCGCAGCTGATTATGAAACAATCATGATTAACTGCAATCCAGAGACTGTGTCCACTGACTATGACACTTCAGATCGCCTCTACTTCGAACCGCTTACCCTCGAAGATGTTCTAGAAATTGTTCATGCCGAATCCCAGGCGGGTCCAGTACTTGGTGTCATCACACAACTTGGAGGACAAACACCTCTTGGTTTAGCCGCAGGGCTCAAGGCGGCAGGTGTCACAATTCTTGGAACAAGTCCTGATGCAATCAACCTTGCTGAGGAGCGTGGCGCATTTGGTCAGGTTCTTAAAGACCAAGGACTTACCGCTCCTGAATTTGGCATGGCCTCATCGCAAATGGAAGCTCTTGCTATCGCACAACGCATCGGTTACCCAGTTCTCGTTCGCCCAAGTTTTGTTCTCGGCGGTCGAGGCATGGAGATTGTTTACGACGATGAAGCCCTCTCTGGCTTTATTTCTCGTGCTACCGATATCACTCCTGATCATCCAGTGCTAGTGGATCGCTTCCTGGATTCAGCAATTGAACTCGATGTTGACGCACTCTATGACGGCACTGAACTTTTTCTGGGCGGAATCATGGAACATATCGAAGAGGCCGGAATTCACTCTGGCGATAGTGCATGTGTTCTGCCCGCTATGACAATCTCTGATTCGCAAAGAATTCAGATTCGTGAAGCAACGCTAAAGATCGCACAAGGCGTTGGCGTTTCCGGGCTCATCAACATTCAATTCGCAATGGCTGATCAAGTTCTCTACGTACTCGAAGCAAATCCGCGTGCATCACGCACGGTGCCATTTGTCAGTAAAGCCACAGGCGTTCCTCTCGCAAAGGCTGCAGCGCGAATCTCTCTCGGATCGACAATTGCGGAGTTGCGCACAGAAGGTCTGCTTCCACCACAAGGTGATGCGGTTGCAAAGGGGATTAGCGTCAAGGAAGCTGTGCTTCCGTGGAACCGTTTCCGACGCGCAGATGGACGTGGGGTTGATGCAGTACTTGGACCTGAGATGCGTTCAACTGGTGAAGTTATGGGCATCGCGGCAACTTTCGGAGAGTCTTATGCCAAGTCGCAGATAAGTTCTTTTGGTCCTCTTCCTAAATCAGGCACTGTATTTATCTCACTGGCGGATAAAGATAAAAAGCATGGAATTGCACCTGCCCAAGGATTATCTGCTCTCGGATTCAGACTCCTTGCAACCGATGGGACTGCTTCCTATCTTGCACAGCACGGAGTATCTACCGTGGTTGTCCGCAAGAATTCTCAGGGAACCGGACCAATGGGCGAGAAGACAATTGTCGAAATGCTCAACGCAGGAGATATTAATCTTGTCATTAATACTCCCGTAGGTCGCGGAACACGAGCTGATGGTTGGGCCATTCGCACGGCAGCTGTTCAGCGTTCTATCCCTATCATCACAACAACGGCTGGTTTCAGTGCAGCTGTCGAAGGAATCAAAGCTTTGCAAGCAGGCGAACTAAGTGTGTCTCCAATTCAAGAATGGTTGAAACGTTAATGGCGACTATCAATAAGAACGCACTTCAGCGGATTGTGACGATAGTTTCCAATAAGCGTATTGGTGCCTATCACCAGATCCTTCTCAACGTTGGAGATATCGTAAAGAGCTGCCGTCCAGGTAATTTCGTTGCCATACGAGTTGGTGGCGACACATCGAAGATGATTTTGCGTCGCGCATTTGCTATCTCTCGAGTTGCAGACAATTCTCAATATGGCGGGACGATGGAGCTCATTGTTGCCCCGCATGGTTCTGGAAGTAAGTGGCTCTGTTCTCAACAAGAGGGTGCTGAGATAGACATCATTGCACCCCTTGGAACTGCCTTTGGAATTCCTACAGAACCAATCAATGCTCTTCTCATAGGTGGTGGATACGGTTCTGCTCCGCTATTCGGCCTAGCAGATGTTCTTAAAGGCCGTGGCTGCAAAGTTGATATGTTGTTGGGCGCAAGTGTCGGTACAAAGATTTATGCACCGATGGAAGGAAAGCGCTCGGTTAACTCGCTCAAGATATATACAGAAGATGGCTCCATGGGTGAGACCGGACGCGTTACTGAAAATCTTTTGGACATTGTGCGAGATCGAAATATCGATGTCATTTACTCTTGCGGACCAATGGCGATGCTCTCTGCCATCACTGCTTTAGTTGCAGACACTGAAGTAATCCATCAATGTGCGGTCGAAGAATCGATGGCGTGTGGTGTTGGTATTTGCATGACCTGTGTATCGCCAGTGCAGAACGACGATGGAACTACATCGATGCTGAGATCTTGTATCGATGGTCCGGTGATGGATGGCGCCAATGTGCGCTGGGACCTTGTAGGAAAAGTTCCGGAGGCTCTCGCATGACGCTTCCAGTGGATATGTCTACGACTCTCGGAAACGCCTGGTTTCCTGCTCCATTATTTACAGCGAGCGGTTGTGCGAGCAGCGGAAAAGAGTTAGCTCAATTCTTCCCGCTCAACCAAATTGGCGCTGTCGTCACCAAGTCTGTGATGAGTAAGCCGCGACATGGACGTCCTACTCCGCGCATGGCTGAAACTCCATCAGGAATGCTTAATTCAATCGGGCTGCAAGGTCCCGGCATCGACTCATTTCTAGCTAACGATGTCCCTTGGTTATTAGAGCAAAAGGCGAGAGTCATCGTTTCTATTGCCGGTGAAACAGTTGAAGAGTATTCAACACTCGCGCGCAAGCTTCGTTCTGTCTCGGGTATCAGCGCAGTCGAAGTAAATATCTCTTGTCCGAATGTTGAAAATCGTGGCCTTGTATTTGCATGCGATCCTGACGCTTCAAGGCGCGTCATTGATGGAGTACGAAAGACAATTGGCGGCGACTTACCCATCATCGCGAAACTTTCACCTGATGTAACCGATCTGCCATCAATCGCAAGAGGCGTTGTTGACGCTGGTGCTGATGGATTAGCACTTATCAATACGGTCTTAGGCATGGTAATTAATATTGATTCGATGCGACCACATCTTGGTGGTAAGACAGGTGGTCTTTCAGGTCCAGCAATTAAACCTGTTGCAGTACGCGCCATCTATCAGGTTCATGCCGCCCTTCCGAAAGTTCCCATTCTTGGGATGGGGGGAGTCGCATCAGGGCGTGATGCACTTGAACTAATTTTGGCTGGTGCGTCAGGAGTTTCTATTGGTACAGCAAGTTTCGGAAACCCATCAGCGCTTATCGAGATTCAGAATGAGTTGCGTGACCTTCTTGCAGCTCGTGGTTTCGCGACTTTGCAACAAGCCATCGGCTATGCACATAGAGAAGAGGCGTGATGAAAGCCCCAATAGTTCTTGCTGTCGATACTCCAGATATCGAGATTGCCAAGCAATGGGTTGCTGCAACCCAAGAATCCGTAAGTGTTTATAAGTTGGGCCTTGAATTCTTTCTGTCCTTTGGTCAAGAAGGCGTCCGTGCGATTCAATCTGAGACCGATGCAGACATATTCCTAGATCTCAAACTTCACGATATTCCTCACACAGTTCAAGGGGCGGCTAAGGCAATCGAAAACCTTAAGCCTCGATTCCTCACTGTCCATGCATCTGGTGGTCGAGCAATGGTGAAGGCTGCAGTAGACGCAGTTCCCGCAACCGATGTCACTGCTGTAACGATTTTGACCTCACTATCAGAAGAAGATCTCTTTGAAATCGGCTACGCAAATCCAGCCCTAGAGAGCTCGGTAGCTCTAGCGAAGATGTCAGTTGACGCGGGTGCGCGAGCGATTGTCTGCTCTCCACTTGAAATCGCGGCAATCCGTTCAGCGGTAGGACCAAAACCTCACATAATTACTCCCGGAGTTCGCCCTCTCTCTGAGGTGGGAGGCGATGATCAGAAGCGCACCATGACTCCAAAGGATGCAATTTCTGCGGGCGCTTCTTTTGTGGTGATTGGTCGCCCGATAACTAAGGCATGGTCTGATGGGGCGCAAGCGATGAAGTCCAAGGCGCGATTCATCGCTGACGAGATTCTCAACTAGATTTATCCCATGGGCGCACCTCCACAACTAACAGCAGAAGAGCGTGCCCGAGCGCTTGCAAAGGCAAAAGAGTCACGTCAGATTAGAGCCGCTGTTAAGGCGCGTGTTAAGAGTGGAGAACTCTCGATAACCGATGTCGTCGCAATGTCAAAAGATGATGAAGCAATCGCCAAAATGCGCGTACTCGAACTCGTTGAATCGATGAATGGTGTTGGAAAAATACGCGCCAAATCGATCCTAGAACGTCTTGGAATTTCTTTAACCCGTCGCATTCAGGGACTTGGCAGACTTCAACTGGAGTCCCTAGAGAATGAGTTCAAGATTCCTTCTGGGCTTGCTCGTGGCAAGTTGGTCGTACTTTCAGGACCCGGCGGCGTAGGTAAAAGCACTGTCGCAAAGGTACTAAAAGAGGCGTCGCCTTTCTTTGTCAGCGTCTCCGCAACTACTCGTGCGCCTCGTTTCAATGAAGTAAATGGAATCGACTATCACTTCTATTCAAATGAAGAATTTGATGCGGCCATTGCATCCAACGAATTTCTAGAATGGGCAGAGTTTGCAGGTAACCGCTACGGCACTCCACGAAAAGCTGTTGAAGATTCACTAAGTGAAGGAAAAAGCGTCCTACTCGAAATCGAGATCGCAGGAGCCAAGCAAGTAAAAGCAAAGGTTCCGGAAGCAATACTCGTCTTCCTCGAGCCACCTACATGGGAAGAGCTCGTCTCTCGCCTCGAAGGTCGCGGCGCCGATAGCCCAGAGCGCCGAGCGGCCCGATTAGCTTTGGCTCAAGAAGAGATGGCCGCCGCCTCTTTCTTCGATAAGGTCTTCATCAATGACCAGGTCGATGGGGTAGTCGCATCCCTGATAGAATTCGCATCTGCCTAAATAGGCTGCAAGACCCGCAGAGCCTTAATTGCTACGAAACACAGGAGTACAGATGAGCGCACATATGGATGGAATCACAAACCCACCTATCGACGAACTTCTCGATAAGGCTGGTTCTAAGTACAGCCTCGTTCTCTATGCAGCAAAGCGTGCTCGCCAAATTAACGCGTACTACTCACAACTCGGTGAAGGCCTTCTTGAATATGTGGGACCACTAGTAGATACACACGTTCACGAGAAGCCATTGTCAATTGCACTTCGCGAAATCAACGAAGGTCTTTTGACTATTGAAAATCTAGAACCAACCGCCTAATTTTTAGGTAAAGCCACCATGCAAGGTTTCGGCCGTGAAGTAATTCTCGGCGTTGGTGGCGGAATCGCGGCATATAAGTCGTGCGATCTTCTTCGCCGTTTACGTGATCTTGGTTTCGGTGTAACAGTTGTACCTACCCCTTCAAGCTTGAACTTCGTTGGTTCGGCTACATGGGAAGCGCTTTCTGGTCGCAAGGTAACTACGGAAGTCTTTGAAAGCGTAGAAGAAGTCCGTCATATTTCCCTCGCAAAGAAATCAAACTTCATCATCATTGCTCCTGCGACCGCCGACCTCATAGCGAGAATTGCAGCCGGACGTGCAGATGATCTGCTCACCAATGTGATTCTTGCATCCAATTCACCTGTATTGATTGTTCCGGCCATGCACCCCGAGATGTGGAGCGACGCAGCTACTGAGGCAAACGTCGCAACGTTACGGAGCCGCGGCTATTACGTGATGGATCCAGACACCGGTGCACTCACATCTGGAGATGTAGGGCAAGGACGTTTTCCTGAAACATCACGCATTCTGGGGGAGTTCGCCGAGATCACGGAGTCACGCTCAGACCTCCTCGGAAAGAGAGTACTCGTCACCGCAGGCGGAACCCGCGAAGCGATTGATCCTGTTCGATTTATAGGAAATCAGTCATCAGGAAAGCAAGGGTATGCAATTGCACGGTCTGCACAGCAACGTGGTGCTCAAGTAACTCTTATCTCTGCAAACTCAAACCTTGCCGATATTGAAGGCGTGAAGATGGTCAAAGTGGAGAGCGCTACGCAAATGCTCTCTGCTCTAGAAGAAGAATTTGATGGCTCAGACATTTTGGTGATGTCAGCAGCTGTTGCAGATGCACGTCCCGAGCAGATCGCAGATGCGAAGATTAAGAAGAACGAATTCAAGAACATTTCACTTGTTGAGAATCCAGATATTTTGCGCACAATTTCGGCTAAGAAAACTCGGCAAGTAATTGTTGGTTTCGCGGCGGAAACTTCCGAGAATCTTGCAGTAGCCCAAGAGAAGATGGTTGCTAAGGGAGCGGATGTTCTCTATCTGAATGATGTTTCCGGAGGAGATATCTTTAATAGCGAGACAACCCATGGATATATCCTGGTTCGAGGGCAGGAACCTAGGAAGGTGGCGGAGACCACCAAAGACACGCTAGCTCACCAACTACTCGATGAAGCCCTTCTTCAGTTAGGTTAGGACAATGTCAAAACGCCTCTTTACTTCAGAATCAGTTACCGAAGGTCATCCAGATAAGATCGCAGACCAGATTTCAGATGCAATCCTAGATTCACTATTGGAGCAGGATCCAACAAGTCGCGTTGCGGTCGAAACTCTCATCACCACAGGTCAGGTTCACGTGGCTGGCGAAGTAACAACTAATGGTTATGCAGATGTCATGGGCATTGTTCGCGACACGGTTATTGGTATCGGCTACGACTCATCTGTAAAAGGTTTTGACGGAAATAGCTGTGGAGTTTCAATCTCTATCGGTCAGCAGTCACCGGACATCGCACAAGGTGTTGATGATGCTTTTGAACACCGCGTGTCATCGGCTGCAGATCCTCTCGATCTTCAGGGTGCAGGCGATCAGGGACTGATGTTCGGTTATGCATGCGATGACACTAAAGAGCTCATGCCACTTCCAATTTGGTTGGCTCACGAATTAGCTCAACAACTTTCCAAGGTTCGTAAGTCAGGTGCTCTTCCATACCTTCGTCCTGATGGTAAGACGCAAGTAACTATTGAGTACGACGGCGATAAGGCTGTGGCTCTCGATACCGTTGTTATTTCTAGCCAGCACGCTGAAGAGGTAGATGTTGTTAAGCAACTAACTCCTGAGATCATTGCTCAGGTTATTGATCCTGTCTTGGCAAAGATTGATCTGCCCCGCAAAGATATGCGCACTCTTATTAACCCAACAGGTCGTTTCGTAATTGGTGGGCCAATGGGAGATGCGGGTCTCACTGGACGCAAAATCATTGTCGATACATACGGCGGAATGGCTCGCCATGGTGGTGGAGCGTTCTCAGGAAAAGATCCTTCAAAGGTTGACCGTTCTGCAGCGTATGCAATGCGTTGGGTCGCTAAGAATGTTGTAGCAGCAGGCCTTGCTCGTCGTTGCGAAGTTCAGGTTGCATATGCAATCGGAAAAGCGCAGCCAGTTGGCGTGTTTGTAGAAACTTTTGGAACAGAGACAGTTCCTGTTCAGAAGATTCAGAACGCGGTCACGACAGTCTTTGATTTAAGACCTGCTGCAATCATTCGCGATCTCAATCTCAAGCGTCCTATCTATTCACAGACAGCTGCTTACGGTCACTTTGGTCGCGAGCTTCCTAACTTCACATGGGAAGCAACCAATCGCGTATCAGAACTCCAAGCAGCCGTTAAATAGTCGAAGGCTTCACAGCTGTGGCACTTACGAGGCCACTTCGTCTCAAAGCTGAGATAGCGAAGCTCAAACCAGAAGGCAGTTCATCGGCTCTTCCGATTGCTCGGGTCTGGGTTGATTCTGGAGTGTTTCATCTTGATCAGAAGTATGACTATCTGATTCCGGATAATCTCTCTGACATCATCTCAACGGGCGTTCGCGTTCAGGTTCCATTTCACGGCCGAGAAGTTGAGGGTTTGATACTCACGCGGGAGAGCTCCTCAGACTCACCAGTTTTGAAATCCATCTCCAAGGTCATCTCTCTACAGAGCGTTGCTACGGCGGAAACTATTGAGTTGATTGCCGCTGTAGCAAGTCGATGGGCTGCGCACCCTTTCGACGTAATGCGTTCGGCAATTCCTCCTCGTGTGGCTTCGGTCGATAAAGAGCTTTGGACCGATGCTCCAATTTCAAGGTCAAGAAGTAAATCGAAGCGTACTTACTTTCATATTCCACCTGCTGTGAATCGATATGAATTTATGAAATCGACGATAGAGAAAGCGACAGAGAAGGGATCTACGCTCGTTGTGGTTCCGGATCATCGAGCGGTCCAGAGACTCGCATCTCTCATCCCAAATGCAATAGTTCTGGATTCTGCTCTTGAGAGATCTGAGAGATATCGAAATTTCCTCAAGTGTCGTTACCAACGTAACTTAGTTGTGATTGGAACCAGGAGTGCCATTTTTGCCCCAATAGCTGATCTCGAATCCATCATCGTTTTTGATGAAGGTTCGGAGCAACATTATGAGGTGCGTTCACCTGGTTGGAATGTGCGTGATGTCGCCATTCTCAGAGCGTTGAAGTCAGATTTGAATTTATCCTTTATCGGCTATTCGCCGAGCTCTGAGGTAGCACGACTTATCGAGAATAAGTGGATGGACTTTTCAACCACTAAATCAAGGGTCGATGCATCAGCGTTCCCTCAATCTCATGGAGAACTAATCCCAAGTCGTTTAATGGGGGAGATTCGCAAGGCGATGAATGTGGGACCGGTACTTTTCTTAGCTCCGCGAAAAGGTTATTCTCAAAGTATCGTCTGTTCTAAATGCAGAAACGCGGCTCTGTGCGATTGTGGCGGCAAGTTGTTAAAGAGAACGTCTTCAACATCTCTTGAGTGCACTATTTGCGCCAAAGAACATCCTGATTGGAAGTGTTCTTGGTGCCAAGGATCGACTCCTTATCTATTGGGCAGGGGAAGTGAAAGGTTCGCATATGAGATAGGTGCAGCTTTTCCTGGATCCAAAGTAATTCAGTCAACGTCGGAGATGATGATTGAGAATTTCGATGAAGAGCGCGGACTTGTTATCGCCACACCTGGTGCAGTTCCCTACACACTTTATGGTTATGCTCTCGTAGTAATTCTCGAAGCAGAGCGCTTCTTCATGCAGGCAGATATCAGAGCTCACGAACGCACACGTGAACTTTTCTTCTCTACAAGTGCCTTTGTATCAACAAATGGAAAGGTCGCCTTTGTCATCTCAGCAGATAGTCCGATTATTGGAGCTGTCTCGGCGTGGAAACCATCGCTGATTTCTCAACGCGAACTACGTGAACGGCTTGAGGTGAATCTTCCTCCATTTACCCGGGCGGTTACGATGGATATTGCTGATTCAGAATCCCAGTCGCTCTTGCGTGGCTTGAAGAAATCTCAAGAAGATGCTCGCTTACCAGAATCAACCAGATTCCTTGGCCCTTCTCCACTCAAAGGTGGCGTTGATCGCTTAGTTGCCTTAACACCTCTTGCCGATGGCGAGGAGTTGATTTCATTGCTTCATGAATTTCAACGTCGCAGAAGCTCATCAAAGAAGACTCTTGCTTCTCTTCGCATCGATCCCTATTCGCTATCTCGATAGTAGGATAAGCACATGTCCATCATGCCGATTCGCCACTTTGGTGATCCTGTTCTTGTTACACCGGCCTCTGAGGTTATTGATTTCGATAAGGAA
>JACCDH010560631.1_pt1 | contig 12876 bp, 8 predicted proteins | sample 7442481 | NCBI WGS metagenome assembly JACCDH01 (sample SAMN15323433, study PRJNA562643) | freshwater metagenome | isolation source: river surface water | place: USA:Blue River Watershed | collected 2017-08-15
AGGTATGCAGGTAACTTTGGTGTATTATTTGAAATTCTGAATCCAAAAGATGAATGTCGTAAAACTTGAATTCGTCGCGAGTTGTATCTTGAAGTCCTCCTATGAATTTTGTTTTTTCCGGTATTAAAATACCCCTCTGCAACAATAAATTTCTAACTTCAGTTCTATTGGCTATATCGGCCAAAAATCGAGCATTCACAGAACCAGGTCTACCGGAACAAGCACCGCAATCATACGCAGCATAGTGAGGATTATTCACACTACTTGAACCATGCCCAATGACATATACCAAAGGAGCAAAATTATGAGTGAGTCCAATGCTTCGGAGTAGTGCTTCCAACCTATCTGCCATTTGTTCCGGTGTGAATCCTATTTGCAAACCTTTTTCAAACTCGCCTTGATGTTCTATTCTCAATTGAGCAAATTCATCCATATGTTGAAGCGATGTTGATACCGCTGCTCCCATTTTTGGTTTAAATACACTTAAAATAAGTTTTACAGCCGACCAAAATCCGTAAGTATGTGTTAAAATCCACCCCCCAATTAAAGAATGAGAATGTTTGTGGAAATGAATATCAGAGGATTTTTTAACTGTTTCACCAACTTCTTTAATGAGATATTTGGGGTCAATGGGCGCTGGACAATGTTTGGTGTAATGTAGTCCATTTTTAGGTTGATAATAAAATTCAACACCAAAAAAACCAGGTGTTCCAAATGTGGTTATCGATGAGTTGACTTGTTCTAAATGTCGGCGAATGCTGCATTCTCTGTCATCTATACAAAATATGGCTTGAAAATCTGTTTGTGAAGATCCATTCAAACCCTTTTGCTCAGAAATAGATGCTTCTATAGATTTCAATACATCGTTGTAATATGTAAATTCGTAGGCCAATTGCCAGAGTTGTTTCACATGGTCGATCTCAGTTGGTTGATGTGCTGACCATAAACCTAAATCTTGAGTAATCTCAAGCTCAGAAACGGATTTAAAGTTCGGACCAAATTTCGACTCCAAAACATCAATCTCAATCAATAACTCAATGATTATTAAATCTTTAAGAGATATTTTTCTGTTTTTAAGTACAGTTTGGGGATTCCTTTCAATGGTTGATACCATGCCAGACCATCCGGGATGTGCAAACTGCTGATCGAATAAATATTGCTCTAACAGTGTTTCATCTCCAACCACTCTTTGCAAAAGATTCACAATATTTAACGACTCATTTTGAAGATAAGAGGAAGCGAGTTTCCCTGAAAAAAAATGAACATAACTTTGCTTGTCAATTTCACGAATTGCAGTTAAGAAATCGGATTCTTGATGTGGAAAATTCCAAATAGAAATACCTTGATCCAAATAACTCCCCAATATTCGGAACAACAATGGATGGGTTAAGGAATCGATGTTCATTGACAAAGCAGATTTCCAATTTTGCCTCAATCGTCCGATGTTCGGTTTCAGAACCTCTGAATAATCAACATGAAGCATTTTGTACTTCCATTCAAAGACATTTGATTTTGGGAAATACAATTGTATCATTTGATCCATGGCCAATTCAGAAATTTTACCACCATGAAACAAATCGCGATATTCACATAAAGATAAGCTAACTGAATAACCGAATGTACGATTGGCAATTTTTAATCCTTCAAAAAATTCATGATTCTGAAAAGCGTGAAGGGTGTTGTGATGAATGAAGTCTTTAAGAGGAGCTTGCTGTGGTAAATAATGAGTTAGCTCTTTCAATACTTCATCTAAATGAAATACAGATGTTGCTTTCATCAAATAAATCTTTTTAAATTTCCATCAGCATCAAATCTATTTTGTTTGGGTCTTTTCCGGGTAGACATTTCATGCTTACTCACGGATGTATATTCCATTTCTTCCAACCCAATGACTTTCAAATGACGACCGGTATTGTCAAATTCTTGGTGCAAATGATGCAAGTTATCTATCACAGTATGGTCAACCAAATTGCACTTTGTGAAATCCAAAATCAATTCAACTTCAGTTTCACGCTTTGAAATTTCTTTTTGAATACCCAACCAATTTGAAAAAACAGCAGCTCCTAAAATCTTTACCCCACGTGCATCATTTAAAACCTTTGCTTTGAAGGTAGACTTTAAAGGAACGCCCAAAAAAGCTTGTGTGATAAGCTTCACCAATATACCCACTGCTATCCCTACCAACAAATCGGTGAACAATGTCACCACAATGGTGATTATAAATACCAACAATTGTTCAGGTCCAATTTTTGCCATTCGACCAAATTCTTTTGGACTTGCAAGTTTGAAGCCAACCCCAATAAGCATTGCGGCTAAAGCGGCATTTGGAATTAAATCGCTGAATTGTAGATCGAATATAAGAAAAAGCAAAATAAAGATTCCATGAAAAAAATTGGCAAAACGAGTTTTTGCACCATTGTTCACATTTGCACTACTTCTTGCCACTTCAGAAATCATGGGCAACCCTCCTACCAAAGCAGAAATAGTATTGCCAATACCAACTGCAATCAGATCTTTGTTTGCATTGCTCTTGCGTTTGAACGGATCGAGCATGTCAATCGCTTTTACCGTTAATAAACTTTCCAAACTTCCAACTAAAGCAAACATGATGACATATTTCATAAAAATTGATGTTTGAGAAATTCCGTCAAAACGTTCATTTAAAGCGATAGTATGTATGAAATCCTGATCAAAATGCACCAAAAATTTCTTATCTAGATTGAGTAAATGTGCTGCTGGGATGGCAAACAACAATACCACCACGGGTGATGGAATTTTCTTTAAAAATGAGTGCTTTACCTTAGGCCAAACAAAAACAATGATTAAACTTACAACACCAATAAATGCAACCCGTAAATTCATATTCATCATCGATTTGGGCAATGCCAAAATGAGATCAATTGGCTCTAAAATGGATTTTCCAATTTCATTCAATGGAGCAGGACCGAAGACCAAATGCAACTGCTTACTCATGATGATAATTCCAATTGCTGCCAACATTCCATGAATTGCACTTAATGGAAAGAAATCAACCAATGATCCCATTTTAATTAAACCGAAAAGAATTTGAACCAATCCAGCTACCATCAATGCACCCAAAGCCAGATGCCAACCTAGAACAGGATCCCCTTGCCCAAATTCTGCAACCGAACCTGCTACAATCACTATAAGCCCTGCAGCCGGCCCTTTAATGGTTAACCTCGACCCAGCGAACCATGATACAATAACACCACCAATCATGGCAGTCATGAGTCCCATGATTGCGGGAAATTCACTTGCTTTGGCAATTCCTAAACTAAGAGGTAAGGCCAATAAAAAGACTAGAAAACCCGATAAAGCATCGGATTTGATATTTTCTTTGAGACCCTTCAATCCTTCCGAAGGAAGCGTCATATTATTTTTTAGATTATTTTTTTGCATCATTATTTGATTTTGAATGTGAAAATTCACAATTTCGGCTCAGATTAGAGCAATGGCGAAAAGCCAATTCGAAAACAAATAAACTTAGCAGGCAAATTTAAATTGGTGATTCAGTATCATAAACGACCGTAGCTTCAACCGCGCAAAAGCAGCGTTCAGCATTTCTATTCTATGAACCACACGATACTCTTCAATATCAAAATATTGAGAGAAATCAATTGACCCCAACACAAACTGAAACTCAGAATGACCCTCCGACTCAATTTGTGAGTCAAAATCAATCACTTCTTCACATTGAACAATGTTTCCTGATTGCTCATTCGATATGGTCCACTCCAATATTGAAGCAGCCAACATTGACAAAACAATGGTTAGTCCGAAGAATTTCCAATATTTGTTTCCCAATTGTCGCATTGATTTGCTTGCAAAGATAGAGGAGTTAAATCAAGGTTTTTCTAAGAATACCCCCTAAAAAATTGTCATTTTAAGGTCATCAAAAATTGAATCGCCGGTAACAAACGCTTATTCCATGCTGATTCAGAATGATTTTCACCTGGAAAAAATTCCGACCGATAATTCCCATTATCCGATGAAAACCCCTTTGATTTACACACAGCATCAATATTTTTCTGATATGGCGGGTATAAGGAATCCAATGTTTGATCCCCATAATCAAAATAAATTCTGTGTGTTTCAGCTTGGGGCAAATTATTTTTCAAATAGTTCATTATTTGCGAAGGAAACGGATTCAGATTTTGATTTTCTAAAAACAATCCAGGCCAGTGTGTTGACATACACATGGCTCCCCCAAAAACATTGGGGTATTCACAAATTGCATACAACGAAATAAGTCCTCCCATGCTCGATCCCCCAATAAAGGTGGCTTGAACCGCAGAATTTGTTGCATACATACTGTCAATATGAGGTTTCAACTCTTTCACGATAAATTCTAAATATGCATTTGCGGTTAACGGAAAATTTGAAACTTCCAGCAATGTATCTTTCAGTTCACTCAATACAAATTCTTTCCCCTTTATACGAAAAACATTCATGGCATTTTGAGGCAAATACTCAGAACGCCTTTGAACGCCATTGTTCCATATACCCACTACAATACAATCGTTTAACTTCTCTTCGATCATGGCTAATCCTAATTTTTCATCCACTCCCCACTCTTGTTTATTCCATGTTAAATTTGCATCAAACAACATTTGTCCATCGTGCATATAGATCACCGCATATTTCTTTTTTGAGGGATGATAACCCGGTGGCAACCAAACATCTACGGTACGCGGGGTCACCGCCTTACCAAAATTTAAAATTCGTTCAACAGTGCCAAATGCTACCTTTGGAATTCCGGATTGAGAGCGGAGTTCTGAACAGATAAAAAATCCAACATATAGAAAAAAATACTTCGCTTTCATGCAGTAACAAATCTAATAAAATTGAATTGATTATAAAACGAGATCAGTCCTTAACAATAAAGTAACAATTTAGAAATCCACAGCGAAACCTGTATAATTTACTTTGCAGTGATATCTCTATTTTGAAATCGAACAATAAAAAAATCATTCGCGACGTGAGTTGGTTGTCTTTTAACAACCGAGTTTTACAAGAAGCCAAAGACTCACATGTACATTTATACGATAGGTTAAAATTTCTAGGAATATTTTCCAATAACTTGGATGAATTTTTCAGGGTTAGAATTGGCACTTTAAATAAAATGTTGAAACTGGAAACATCCAAAAACATCCACTTGGAGGAGAATCCAGAAAAAATATTGAAAAAAATACAAGAAATTGTTCTCGATCAACAAATTACTTTTGATGAAACATTTGCCGAAATCATTAAAAAGCTCGAGGTAGACCATCAGATTTTTTTCAAAAATGAAAAACAACTCAACAAGGTTCAAAAACAATTTGTGCAAACCTACTTTGAAGAAAAAGTTAGGACTCAAATAGTACCGCTCATGATTGAAAGCATGCCGCAAGCGCCATTCTTGAGGGATAGGTCTATTTACCTAGCCTGCGTTTTGGGAAGTGACGTAAATCCAATGATTCAGAGGTACGCACTCATTCAAATACCAGAAAAAGAGGTTCCACGATTTGTAATCATTCCATCAAATAAAGATCAAACCAATGTGATTTTGCTTGAGGACATCATCCGTTTCAACCTCAAATTTTTATTTGCACCATTTGGATTCAACAGATTTATTAGTCACATCATCAAACTCACCCGAGATGCTGAATTGGAACTCGATAACGATTTGCACAACAATGTCATCGCAGATTTAGAGAAGGGATTGAAAAACAGAACAAAAGGTAAGGCTACACGATTCGTATTTGACAAACAAATAGATCCTCAATTATTAGACTATTTAACAAAGCGATTAAATTTATCGAAAAAAGACAATTTGATTGCGGGTGGACGAATTCATAACTTTAAGGATTTCATGGATTTCCCAAAATCTGTTTTCAAAGATATAAAGGAAAGACCGAAGCCATTTGTGCACCCAACTTTGATGCAGCCTTGTCGAATCATGGAAATCATTGAAAAGAAAGATGTGATGTTGCATTTCCCCTACCATTCATTTGATTCTGTCATTGATTTGTTAAGAGAGGCAGCCATTGATCCTTTTGTACAAAGTATAAAAATTACGGTGTATCGATTGGCAAGTCAGTCTAAAGTGATCAATGCATTGCTGAATGCCGTTAGAAATGGGAAATCTGTAACAGTAATCATCGAATTAAGAGCCAGATTTGATGAGGAGGCCAATTTAAGATGGAAATCCATTCTTGAGGAAGAAGGTGTAAAAGTATTCTTAGGGGTTCCTGACATGAAGGTTCATGCAAAAATTTGTGTAATTAAAAAACGCGAATTCAACAAAACCATACAATATGGATTCATTTCAACCGGAAACTTCAACGAAAATACTGCTCAAGTTTACGGCGATCATCTCTTACTCACCACCAATAGAGCGATTATTGCTGATATCAACAGAGTTTTTGAAAGTTTAGACAAGGCGGTTCCAAAATTAGATGGACTTAAAAATTGCAAGACCCTGATCACATCCCCCCAAAATATGAGAAAATATTTTTTGGGATTAATTGCAAAAGAATTGAAGTTGGCCCGTAAAAAACAAGATGCTGCAATAAAACTGAAATTAAATAGCCTCGTTGATACTGATCTCATTCATGAGCTATATAATGCTGCAAAATCAGGTGTCAAAATTGAATTAATTATCAGGGGAATTTGTTGTGCAATTACAGAACAAAAATCCTTCAAAAAACCGGTAAAAGCTATCAGTATTGTTGACAAATACCTCGAGCATGCACGGTTATTAATTTTCAACAATGCCAATAGTCCGTTGGTTTATATTTCATCAGCTGATTGGATGGTGAGAAACCTTGACCACCGTGTTGAGGTAGCCTGCCCTATCTACGACGAAGAAATAAAGGATGAATTGATTACCATATTCAATTTGCAAATTAAAGAAAATGTGAAAGGACGAATTCTCGACAATGACCAATTAAATGGTTATGTTCAACGAACAGAGGATGAATCGGAAATGAGATCACAGATTGAAATTTATCATTACCTTAGCAGCAAAACCTACAATCATTGAAATTAGCTGCAATTGATATTGGATCTAACGCTGCACGTTTGCTAATCGTTGAGGCAAATCAATACAGTAAATCAGAAACTGACTTTACAAAATTAAATCTTTTGCGAATCCCAATTCAATTGGGTTACGACGTGTTTCAACAAGGATACATTGGGGATGAAAAAGCCAATACCTTCATTGAAACAATGAAAGCATTCAAAATGCTGATGGAAATTTATAAAGTAGAACATTTTAAAGCATGTGCCACATCCGCCATGAGGGATGCCCTAAATGGAAAAGAAATTGTTGACCAAATCAAAGCGGAAACCGGTATTTCTGTTGAAATAATCACTGGACAACAGGAAGCTTCTATCTTGTATGAAACCCACATCGCTGAAAAATTCAATTCGCAACTTGCATCGCTGTATGTTGATGTTGGAGGGGGAAGCACAGAACTCACCCTTTTTGCAAAAAAACAAATCATTGCCAAAGAATCTTTTAACATTGGCACCATTCGTTACTTGAACCAAAAAATTGACTCCACAGAATGGAAAGCAATGTGTGATTTTATTTTAACACATGTGAATGGACTTCAACCAATTCACTTAATTGGAAGTGGAGGAAACATTAATAAAATCTTTTCGATGTCGGGAACTAAAAATGGCAAACCGCTTAAAATTAAGCACTTAAAAGACTACCATAGGTTACTTTCTAATTTGTCTGTTAGTGAGAGAATTCATCAGTTCCAACTAAAAGAAGACAGGGCAGTTGTCATTGTTCCAGCATTGGAGATATACCTTAAAATCATGAATTGGGCTGGTACAAACGAAATTTTTGTCCCTAAAATTGGATTGGCCGATGGATTGATAAAAATGCTGTATCAATCTAAAAACAATTCATGATTTACAATTGACGCTTTGTCATTTTTTACAATTTCGTTCAAAATAATTTTTTTGTTTCTATTTTTCTTATACTTTCGAATTTCATCGATCATTCTATCACCATGAAATTCAATATGCTACAAATTTTTAGAGCGACACTAATATTTATTTTAGCGCTTACAGTAAAACCAACATATTCACAAAATTCTTTAGACTTTGATGGTTCCGATGACCGTGTAGATTGCGGAACAGATACCTCAGTAACCATTAAAGGCACAAAAATAACTGTAGAAGCATGGATTTATCCAACGGCTTGGAAAACCAACGTTTATGATGGCAACATTGTGAACAAAGAATATAACACAAGCAACTACGGATACATGCTCAGATGCGGCGCTGGAGGCAAGTTAAATTTCGGCATTGGTGACGGTGCTTGGCGAGAAATTACTTCCGCCAATAATATTCTTACTCTCAATACATGGCAACATGTAGCGGCTACCTATGACGGCGCAAAATTGCGTTTGTATCTTAACGGTGTTTGTACCGATTCTTCTGTATTGTCAACTTCAATCGTTCCATCATCAGCAGTTAACTTAACTCTGGGTGATCATTCTGGTCAATATCAAAGGAGATACCAAGGAAGGATCGATGAAGTTAGAATTTGGGCTGTTTGTAGAACCACTGCCGAAATTAAAAACAACATGAGTGGTGAATTTTGCGCCAAACAAAGTGGTTTAAGAGCCTATTTTAAATTCAATCATGGTAAAGCAACGTTGAATAATTCTGCTGTAAAAAGCCTCACTGATTATTCTGGTTACGGCAATCATGGATCGCTTCAGAACTTTTTACTCAACGGATCAGGATCGAACTGGCTCAGTGGCGTTACGCTAACAAAATCTGTTATTAACGCAGTAGACACTCTTTCTAAATGCGACCAATATTATACTCCTTCCGGAAAAAAAGTGACAGTTTCTGGCATTTATTACGACACCATTCCTACTTATTTTGGCTGCGACAGTGCCATTAAAACCGTATTAACAATCAAAAAAAGGTCACTCAAAACCATCAATGCTTGGGCATGTTTGTCATACATTAGCCCCAGCAAAGCTTATGTTTGGACAAAATCTGGAAAGTACACCGATTACCTGAGGAATTGGGTTGGTTGCGATAGTGTTATTACTGTAAATCTAAAGATCGGCGGCACTCCCGATAGCATTTACGTGAAACAATGTTACGCGTTTAACAGTCCCTCAAAAAAATACACTTACACAAATTCAGGCACATACAAAGATACGATTCTCGATTATCGAGGTTGCGACAGTGTAATCACCATATTCCTCACAATTTTAAAACCAAGTTATGGAGATTTGTTTGCAAAAGCATGCAAATCATATACATTACCGAGTGGCAAAATTGTCAGTAAAACCGGAATATACTACGATACGATTTTTAATTACAGCGGATGTGATAGCATCATCAAAGTCACTTTCAAAAATATCACTGGATACAAAACCATCACCGTAGCTGCCTGTGAATATTACAAAAGCCCCAACAAAAAGAAAATTTGGACAACTTCAGGTATTTATCAAGACACCTTGAGAAATTATGCATTCTGCGACAGTATTGTGACGGTGAATTTGACCATACACAATGCCAAAAGAAGTACAGACTATGACACTGCATGTAGGTATTTCAGATTATTGGGAAGCAATCGATATGTCTATGCTACTGGTCTATATCAAGATACACTGATTTCGGTTGAAACAGGTTGCGACAGTATTGTGAGTCGAAATGTATTCATCATCAACCATGACAAATTTGTGATTCACAATGGCTCATTGCTTACTGCCAGACTAACGGGGGCGTCTTATCAATGGGTAAATTGCACACGTGGATATAAATTAATGGATACAGCCACCAGTAGATCTTACATTGCAAAAACCAATGAAGAATATGCAGTTATTTTGACCAAAGATGGTTGTACCGACACTTCTGATTGTGTTTTAGTGACCAATGCCTCCGCGAAATTTGCGAATCTTTTTCAGTTTATTTTAAAACCCAACCCCAACAATGGAAATTTCATCATTCAATCTTCTCTCGAGGAACCCGTTGATATTCGGATTCTGGATCTTGGAGGGAAGTTGGTTTTTGAAGCAAACGATATTCGCTTAAATGCATTTAGTTTTAACTTAAAATTGAATGCGGGAATCTATTTCATTCAGGCAAAAGGATTTCACAATCAACAGTTTACACAAAAATTTATCATCGAATAATCTTTGAGATTCTTAGAATAAATGATTTTTTGTATCTTTGTGGAAATTGTGTTTTTTTTACCACAACTGTATGAAATATCATTTAACTCTTAGCCTTCTTTTTTTCTCAATCGGCTTTAGCAAAAACGCGAACGCCCAATTAAGTGTGCCAAGCGGAGATGTTCTTTACATCTCGTCTTCGACAACTGTTTACAGTCAAGAAAATTTGGTCAATAGTGGAACCATCAATGGTGGTGGAACTTTGTCGCTAAACGGCAGCAACTCCACAACGATTACGGGCACTGGAACAATCGATAAACTATCTATCGACAAATCTAGCGCCACGGTTACGATTTCTACTGGCACTACATCGATTACCAATAACGTGACTGTAAATTCTGGCACATTGGCTGCTGGCGGAAAATTAACTTTAAAATCCACTTCATCGGGCACAGCTTATGTGGGGACATTTGGTTCCGGAGCGACTCTTACAGGGGATGTTAATTGTGAGTTGTACGTGCAGGGGAAAAGAGCATTTAGATTTTTGGCGCACCCATTCAATGCGTCTATTGCGCTATCGCAAATCACTGACGATTTTGACATCACAGGATCTGGAGGTAGTACCAACGGTTTTACAACTACAGGAACCAACAATCCATCGTCTTTCTGGTTCGATGAAACGGTGGCAGACGCAACCACCAGCGGCAATAACGCAGGTTGGACAGCCTTTACAAACACCGACGGAAACGGCACCAACAGTTGGGATGCGAAGAAAGGACTTCGTGTACTGGTGAGGGGTGCAAGTGGCGAAGGACTCACCACTACGAATTACACACCATCGGCCGTTACTGTTGACTTTACAGGCAATATCAATCAAGGGAACATCACGGAGAGTTTTTCTTGCAATTCAAATACAAAATTTGTAGTGGCAACAAATCCTTATCCCGCACCGGTTCAAGTTACATCATTGTCATACACCAACATGGGCAATTATTTTTATGTTTGGGATGTTTCAATGGGAACCAGAGGCGCTTATTCATCAAAAGCATTTAGTAGCAGTTATGTGTTGCCAGCCTACGCAAGTTTCAATACCGAAGTTTCAGCACTTGGAGGAACTGGTTCTATCGGATTCACCGAGGCAGCAAAGGTGGCTAGTACCTCTCCTGCAACGGGGCATTTCCTTGAAAAAGATTCACAATACCAACTTGAAATTAACGTATTTGATCAAACCACTTACTGGGATCAACTTCGTTTTTATTTTCATGATGAGGCTGCCACGGAATATGAAAACTTAGATGCGGTTAAATTCACCAATCCTGATGTGAATTTCTATTCTTTGAGCACCAATAACCATACATTGTCAATTGACTCACGTCCATTTGAACACAATAAAACCATTCCTCTTGGATTCAAAACCACCCTAAAAAAGGATTACACTTTTGCTTTTGATCGTTTGCAATTACCAGAGGGATATACATTGTTTTTAAAAGATTATTACCTGAATAAAACAATCGAGATAACTCATGCGGGGAAATATGATTTTACAGTGAACGCAGATTCTTTGAGTCAAGGAGATGGACGCTTTGAAATCCAAGCCGTTGACAAATTTGCTTCAACAAACAAACTCATGAACTCCAGCTTGTATAAAATTGGTCCGAACCCTGCCAATGTAAGTCGTTTGAATGTATACTATCCCAACATAGATGCACGCATAGAAATTTCAGACATGAATGGTAAGATTTTATTGAGTGGTTCATTACAAAAAGGAAAAACATCAGATTCCATCAATATTGAAGGGCTCAAACAAGGCATTTACGTTGTAAAAATCAAACAAGGTAATACCGATGTTTATACACAAAAACTAATCAAGCTGTAAAATGATAAAAAAAATCCTTGTTGCAATCGGTATTTTAGCCGTAATTCTAATTTCTATTTTGGCCTATGAAGGCTTGTTCAAAAAGGCAGTTGCATTTGAAGGAGAGGAAGGTGGCTACATGCTCATTGGAATTGATCATAAAGGTGCATACAAAAATATCGGCAATGTATTTGAAAAGCTTCGCGAATCGGCATCTGCAGTGGGTCTAAAAGATCCAAAGTTTGCAGGAGTTTATTTCGATGATCCAAAAACAGTAAAAGAAGAAAATCTAAGAAGCCTTGCAGCTGTAATCGTTGAAAACGAAGCTGATGCTCAAAAACTCATGACAATTAAAGGAGCAAGAACTTTTACAATTGACAGAGGACATGCGGTTATCTGCGATATGAAAACACAAGATTTTGTTTCAATGATCATTGCCATTATGAAAGCATATCCTGCCCTTGGCGAATACGCAGAAAAACATACTTTCAAAACTGCACCGAAACATTTTTACGAATTATATAAAAAAGATGGAATCAGATTTGTGATGCAATTTTAATGCTTCCAGATTTATTAAATCCTTGATTATAAGACATCTATCATAAAAAAAGAGCCAAACGTTGTTTGGCTCTTTTTTTATATATATTTGATAGATAAATAACGCCACCGGAAATAGGCCGATGACTCTATTTAATTGGGATCATTCAATGATACAAAAATAATCAATTCTCTCCCAATTTCAAAAAATCAAATGGTATCAAGTGTTAAACTTTTCGCAATATTCGCAAATTCAGTTGCAAATTGTTTGTATGTATGTTGTTCGGCTGTACAACTCAAAATATACAATTTCTTGTTTTTAGACAC
>JACCDH010640649.1_pt1 | contig 12872 bp, 12 predicted proteins | sample 7442481 | NCBI WGS metagenome assembly JACCDH01 (sample SAMN15323433, study PRJNA562643) | freshwater metagenome | isolation source: river surface water | place: USA:Blue River Watershed | collected 2017-08-15
ATTTTTTGAAGGAGATGTATTTGATACAAATATTTTAGATCAGGTTTTTGAATATAATATTAATGCAATTCTACATATAGCAGGCCAAAGTTCAGGTGAAATTAGTTATGACAACCCAATTTACGATTTAAGGTCTAATACTGAGTCGACTTTGTTATTGTTAAGGTATGCAAAAAATTGTGGATGTAATAAATTTATATTTGCATCTACTATGAGTGTATATGGGGATCAAGATAATGAAATTGTTGATGAAAATTCGGTTCCTAATCCTATCTCTTTTTATAGTGTTGGTAAACTTGCCAGTGAATCTTACATGAAAATCTACTCAAAATTTGGAATCAAATGTACAGCATTAAGATTGTTTAATGTATATGGACCGGGTCAGAATTTGAGTAATATGAGGCAAGGGATGGTGAGTATATTTTTGGCTCAGGCATTTAAAAGTAAATCTATTTTAATAAAGGGTTCTGGGGATAGATTTAGAGATATGGTTTATATTGACGATGTAGTTGAAGCGTTTATTAAGAGTTTGGAAACTAATTATGATTTTAGAATTTATAATGTTTCAACACGAATTAAAACAACAGTTGCAGATGTGATTAATTCTATAAATGAAATGTTTCATAATGATTTGAAAATTGAATTTGAAGGTGAAACACCTGGAGACATTTTTGGGATTTATGGGGATAATAATTTAATTAAAAATGAGTTAGGTTGGTCTCCGAAAATTAAATTTAAAGATGGATTTACAAATATGTATAATTGGATTAATCGTTCCAAAATAGATGGTATTTAATAAACTACTTATTTTATTGAAATTAATATATAGTGTATTTCTACGCTTACAGTTACATAAAGTAGGTGTTAGATTTATGCCTGATTATTTCGTTAAAATAAAGAACGGCAAGGGTATAGCTATTGGGGCAAACTTTTCATCTAATGGAACTGTCAGACTCTATGCTGATCAAGGAACAATTACGATTGGGGATAATAATAGTTATAATTCGAATGTATTTATTGGAGCTTCAGGAGGGGAGATTGTCATAGGTAATAATGTTTTAATAGGCCCTAACTGTGTTTTGAGGGCAAGTGATCATAAATTTGATAGGGGTGAACTAATAAAAAATCAAGGTCATGTTTCGGGCCATATTATAATTGAAGACGATGTCTGGATTGGAGCAAATGCTGTTATATTAAAAAATGTAACTATTAGAAAGGGTTCAGTTATTGGTGCAGGATCAATTTTAACTAAAAGTACAGAAGAATACTCCATTAACGTTGGAGTACCATCCAAAAAAGTATCAGAGAGGAGTTAAATGCAATTAATATATATCAATAGAAAGACTAATATTGCTAAATATAAGAACAAGGACGTTCTTAATCTTTGTATTTATGGCTCATTCGAAAAGTATTTTGATGTTAATCTTTCGGAGTATTTTAATATTATTAAACCGCATAAGTCTTTAGAATTCAAAAGTCAATACTTAGAAAAAATCGACAAAATTGCGTGTGAATTAGTAAGTAATATTTCTGATAGCAATAATAAACTCGCGCAGGTATTATCTTATAGGACATTATCAAAGCTTGCAGTATCTGATAATTTAGTTGATAAATTTTGGGTAAATGAACAGATTAAGTCTTTTAAAAGCTCTGAATTATTAGTTTTTGTTGATGACATTGATATTTATAATTTATACACTTCTGGACGTGTTAAACGTAGGCTTTCTTCAATTGTACCGTATAAACAGATTTATTATTTTTTAATATTCTTAATTAATAAATTAAAAGCTTCTCGTCATAAGTCTTTGATTAATGTTAAAAATAATTTTAAATTATTTGTTGGAAACAAATTTGAGGTCAATAAAAACGGAGCCTATATATACGACGAGTATTTTTTTTCTAAATATTGGAATAATTATTCTAATCCTATTTTACTTCTAAATGTTGGAGAGTGGAATCCTAAAATAGAAATTGGGAAAGAGGTTTTATTTAAGGAGTCATTTTTATCCATTAATGATTTATTTAATTTATTATTTGTTTCATTAAAACATTTTTTTAAACCTATACAGATTGTTGAAAATTCTATTGAAGATTGTTTAATAAATAGAAATTTAGGCTCTGATGTTAAGTGCGGATCATTTATTGATTCTTATCAAAATTTTTTTGTTTACAAGAATGTTCTCAAATTCCTAACAAGTATGAACGGAGAATTAGTTATTCCGCATGAAGGGCGCTCATATGAGAAAATTATATGTTCCGTTTTTAAAGATTCTCCAATTAGGGTTATCGGATATGCGCATTTCCCCGTGTCTGATAGAATATTAAATTATTTTTATGGAAATTTTGAAAGTCTCATTTATAGTAAATTTTCTTTTTATACTTTAAGTGAAAACAATTTTAATCAATTTAAAGATCTCTATAAATGGCCAATTTCTAAATTTAGGATTGGCGCTCATTTAAAATCTAAGCCTGTTAAGTCTGTAATTGGAAATTGTAAATCTTTTGAAATACTCATATTGCTTGGGAATGAATTGATTCAAAATATTAAATTATTAACATTTGTAAAACATAGTCTGGGGAATGAACAATTTAAGGTTCTTGTAAGATTACATCCTTCGGCTCGAGGTTTGAAATATTTGAAGCAGCTTTTTTTGAAGTTTAATTTTTTTAGAATAGATGAGAATTCATTGTCAGAGGATGTTGAATTATCCAAAATCATAGTTTATGGTGATACTGGTGCTGCTATTGATTGTTTGAATTTCAATGTGCCATTATGTTATATTTATGATGATAACTGCCTGCTTTCGGATAGAATTTTTGAAGAGATTGATGGTCATTATAGATTTCATGACATTAATGAATTTAGGTTAATGCTTCCATCATTATTAAAATGTGATATGAATGTTTCCTTTGAGGCAATTAAACGAAAATATATTTCTTCTTTAAATCCCCAATTATTTTCTTTTGAATAATACATTAAAAAACATTTCGATTGTTATTCCTACATTAGGCAATATTAACCTGAGATTAACATTAGCGTCAATTCTTAATAGTTCAATTACTGTTCTTGAAGTTATTATTGTAATTCCTAAAAATTTCAATTTCAATTTTGATTTGTCAGAATTCAGTAGGTTGAATATTGTTACTTTAATTACGGATAAAGGGGGGCAAGTATTTCAACGTAGTGAAGGATTTAAAATTTCTAAAGGGGAATTTGTTTTACAACTAGATGACGATATTGAGTTCAATCAATTTTTAATAGAAAGGCTAGTCAGTACATTGGTTTCACTACCTGAATCATCATCCATTTCTCCTCTTTTAACTAATAGTTTGAACAGATCAGTATACAGAGGATCTTTTACATTACTTTCACGTTTGTTTTATGCATTTTTTTATTTTGACTTTTTACTTAAAGAAGGATCAATTAATTCTTTTGGTAAGAGCATAGGAATTATTACAAAAAATATGTTAATGAAAGTTGAATGGCTTCCTGGTGGCTGTGTTTTGCATAGAAGAGGGAATCTAATTTTGAGTAATTATTTTCCATTTAAATCAAAGGCATTTATGGAAGATTTATATCACTCTCACTATTTGCAGGTAAATGGAATTACTCTTTATGTTGATACTAATTTAAATGCAATAATTGAAGAACCTAAGAACGAATTAAATTCTAATCGTTTACTGATAGATAAATTAAATGAATTTAAAATTAGAAAATACTTTTTCTTTTTAAAGGGTATTAACGTTGCGAAATATTATTGGACATGTGCGATTGATTTTGGAGTTATTTGTTTAAAATTTCTTTATTTAAAAATAGTTGAAAAGTAAGGCTCCAATTTTTATATTGATTTTTTTCAATTCATTATTTTTAATTGGAGAATATATTCTATATGATAGGATTACAGGACTTTATTTAGGGTCAATATTAGGAGGTGCTATATATTTAGGTTACAGCAAAATCCCTATGATAGATTTCATTTTTAAATTGCTTTTATTTTCAAATTTATGTATTCTGGTTGTTAATTTGTTTTTTAGAGACTGGCTATTAATTCCTCCCCTCTTTTCTGCAGGCGACAATGTTTTTGAGCAAGATATAATTCGGAATATTTCGTTTGGGCCTTTAAGTATTGACTTGAGGAGGAGTACTGGTATAATTGATAATATTCATGTAAGTACTTTATTATTATTGTATTTAGTGTTCATTTATTACAAGAACGGTAGCATTAAGCTTTTTTTCTTGTCAAGCATTTTATTTTTTTTAACGCTCAACTTTCAATTTATTTTAGTTTACTTATTGTTTTTTCTATTATTAAGGCATAAAAATTTCTTTGATAAACATAGGAAATCGTTGTTTTTCTTAATTCCGATCGTTTTTTTCATAATTGATTATCTGTTTTTAGGTCAAGCCTATTACTATCAAATAACAAATAGTAAGTTTAATTTATTGATTTTAGAGCTAAGTCATTACTTAAAATTTTTGGATTTAGGTTCATTTCTTTATGGTATTAAACCTAATATGATTGATGACCCTTATGATTCGCAAGCAGGTTTTTATGTCCCTCTTACTGATATTGGTTTAATTGGAGTTCCTATTCAGTTTGGTTTGTTAGGTCTGATCTCAATTGCATTAAATGTGCTAATTGGACTCAAATTTTTTACTAGTCATTTTAAGTTGTTATATAAATTATTGTTACTGACAATTCTTCATTATTTCAGCCTTGCGTCATTTATCGGGTTGCTTTCAACTTTTTGGTTGTCTAAATATTATTCTAAGATTGACAAATAATTTAATTACAGTTTTTACTATAACATATAATTGTGAACAGTATGTTGACAGATGTTATAAATCAATTTTAAATCAAACCTATCAGAATTGGATTTGGTTAATTATAGATGATGGATCGAATGATAGTACTGAAATTTTTATCAATAAACTAAATGATAATAGAATTCATTACCATAAAATTGAATTCAATGTAGGTAGGGGGAAAGCAAGAAATTATGGATTGTCTAAAGTGCAATCTGATTGGTTGGCGATTCTCGATATGGACGATTTAATGCTTAGCACAAGATTAGAGAAGTTCAATGATGTGATTAATTCCGGATTTGAGGGATTAATTTCTTCCACACTTTTAGTTGATAAGAAATTGGAAATTAAAGGAATTAGGAGGGGTATTTATAATAGCTATTTTAACTTATTTACACATGCTACTTTATGTATTAATACTAGTATTTTGAAATCTATTGGCTATTCAGAATCTAGGTATGCGGAAGATCAAAGAGTTATCGTTTTAGCTCCTTTATATTGTAAACTTGAGAATTGCGAGGAACCTTTTTATATCTACCAAGAAGATGCTTCAATAAATATTCAGGGGGCCTATTTGTCTAATTTGCATGCATTTTTTAATCTGAAATCTATTCAAGCTTTTTCTAAATTTAGTACATTTAAAATTAGTCGTTTTGTATATTTATACAGATTTGGTATCAGAGCAATATTTTTGTTTTTATTAGCTAAGGTTCCATATGGGGATATAGTTTATGATTTATTAATTCAAAAGCGAACTAAAGACTCTTATGAAGATGCTGCGATTAGAAAAGAATTAAATTTGTATGAATAATAAGACAATTATTTTTCGGATAGTAACTTCTAATTATTGTGTATCAACACATTTGAAAAATACTCTGATTCGTTTGCCTAATAATTTACAATTCTTTGTGATTGGTGATGATGTTGAAATTTTTTCTACTCAATATCCTTCGGTAATATTTGTAAATGTCCCACTAAAGCGCAATTTTAATTTTATAAATGATATATTTTCTTCATTCAAAATTATTTTTTTGATACTAAAATATAAACCTAAAGTTGTACATTCTTTAATGACTAAAGCTGGTCTTTATACAGCTATTTTAGCTTTTCTTCTTAGAGTAGAAGTTAGGTGCCATACCTTTACTGGACAGATTTGGGCAACTAAGACAGGTTTAATTCGATTTTTACTCATGCAAGTGGATAAGATTATTTGTTACTTAAATACAAATTGTTTTACCGATAGTAATTCACAATCAGAATTTCTTTTAACTCATGGGATCTCAATGAAAGGGGAGTTGATTCCATACTTTCTCAACGGGTCAATCAGTGGTGTTGATATCGAAAAATTTAAATTTGACAATTTAATTATTGAAAGAAATCAGATATTAGAAAAATATAATATTAGACCAAATCAGTTTGTATTAGGCTATATTGCAAGGAAATCTATTGATAAAGGATGTATTGATATGCTTAAAATTTTCTCCAAAGTTTTAACTAAAATGGTGGATAAGGAGATTAAATTATTTTTTATTGGTCCAGATGAGTCAAATGGAGTTTTAACAGATTTTTATAAATCTAATCCTGAAATAAGAGAAAATATAATTGAATTAGGTTTCGTTAATAATCACTATCATTATTTGTCTGCGTGTAATTTGATGTGCCTCCCAAGCCACAGAGAGGGATTTGGTTCAATTGTTATTGATGCAGCTGCAATTGGAGTTCCTACTGTTGGATATAGTATACCCGGACTTATTGATTCAATTTCTGATAAATATAGCGGAATTTTAGTGCCTTTTGGGAATGTTGATAGTTTTGTAAATGAAATTGTTGAGTTAATTTCTAATTCTGTTAAGCTCGAGGAGATGTCAGTTAATTCTCGTAAATATGTTGAGGATAAATTTGACGCAAATTTGGTTAATCAAAGCATTTTTGATTTTTATACTTATGGCAAGTAATATATTGCTTACAGGTTCTAATGGATTTTTGGGCTCATTTATTTTGGAAAACCTTCAACATTATTCTGTGAAGTGTCTCAATAGAGATTTGAGTCATTATAATATAGATCTTTCAAAAAACATACCATCTTTTAGGGAGTGCTTTGATTTGGTTATTCATTGCGCAGGAATGGCACACTTTGTGCCTTTAGGTGAATCTGAGTCTAAAGCCTTTTTTGATGTAAATGTGAATGGGACCTTAAATTTACTTACTGGGTTACAAAATAATTGTATTCCTAGGCATTTTGTATTTATTAGTTCAGTTAGTGTTTATGGAATTAATAGTGGAGTCAATATAGAAGAAGACTCTCCTTTATTAGCAAATGACCCTTATGGGAGAAGTAAAATTGAAGCGGAAGAAATTGTTAAAAATTGGTGCATTGAAAACAATGTAATTTATACTATATTAAGACTGCCGCTTGTTGTTGGTCCAAATCCACCTGGTAATTTGGGGGCGATGATACATGCAATAAAAAAAGGGTATTATTTTAATATCTCAGGAGGGAAAGCAATGAAGTCAATGGTTCTTGCTTCTGATATTGCTAAATATATTTTAGATGCGGCAGAGGTTGGTGGTATATACAATTTAACTGATGGGATACATCCAACATTTAATGAAATAAGTAAAAGCATATCACAAAATTTAGATAAATCATTTGTGCCAAATATGCCTCTATTTATAGCTAATGTATTGGCAAAAATTGGTGATACACTTAAAGATGTTTTCCCAATTAATTCCTATAAACTATCAAAAATTACATCTACACTAACTTTTAATGATTCAAAGGCTCGTAAAGCATTCAACTGGGATCCAACCCCAGTATTAATAGGTTTTAAAATCAATGAATAGAGTTATTGCAGTATTTGTGTTTATAGTATTGTCTCCAATCTTTCTAGCTGTGGCTTTGGCCATATTCATAGAAGACGGATTGCCCGTATTCTTCAAACAAAAACGAGTCGGCATTAATTATACGTTCTTCAATATCTACAAGTTCAGAAGCATGAAGAAGAATACGCCGAATGTCGCGACTCATTTATTAGAAAACCCTGCGTCCTATTTGTTGAGAATAGGAGGGGTGTTGCGGAAATTGAGTTTGGACGAATTACCTAACCTGATCAACATCATCAAAGGAGAAATGGTATTCGTGGGGCCCAGGCCGGCCTTGTATAACCAAGACGATTTAATGGCCTTACGGGTCGCAGCAGGGGTAGACAAACTGAAGCCAGGAATCACAGGCTGGGCGCAGATTAACGGACGTGATGAGATATCTATTGAGGCTAAAGTGGCGCTTGAGAAAGAGTATCTAGAGAGAAAGTCGGTTTGGTTTGATTTGGTGATTGTGGTGAAGACTTTTACGAGTGTGCTTTTTAGTAAGGGGGTGGCACATTGATTGATATTGAATTTTTGATTTAAAAGCTCGCTGGATGGCGGGCTTTTTTGTTTTTGAGTAAAGTTTCCTATTTGAACTTAACTCATAATTCGATGATAGTATCTACTTAATTGAAGACGAAATGCTGTTATAGATCTAATGCTTTGATGATCCAATGCACGAACAAGTTCACGATGTATTTGTAGTAGGCAGCCTCACCGCGATGCACTTTTAGGATTTATCAACCTTTGGCCCCTCAGCAATCAGAAACAACCGTCTAGAATTCGTCCAAAAGTAAACCGGAAGAAAGGTAACAATCCCCATTGACCCCGTTGTCAACTCAATACTAAACAAGTATGATAACGCACCCCTAAAAGTCCCCAAGAATAACGAATTCAACCGTATCATTAAACTAGTAGGGGAAAAACATCCCTGCCTCCACGTCCCATTCACAAAACAAGTAACCTATGGCCGGGAACTCAAAGGAACTAGTGGACATGAAATTCAATTACCTTCAAACACATACAGCGCGCCGGAGTTTTTGTTCGAACTAATACTTGAAAGGGACAGATCCGCTTATCATTATGTTTATCAGTGGACACCGTTCCCATAAGTCCTTTATGCGTTACATCAAGGTTTCTGGAGATCAGTTTGCAGATAAGTTGGAGAAGATTTGGGAGGAGAGAGGGGTGTGAGGAAAATGGGAAATATGCTTTTAAAAGAAAATTAATTGTAAATTGGTTTACATTAATATTCAATTATGAGTAATAAGAAAGTTCCCTTCTCTGCTTATAGGTATCTTGTAACAGCAGAAAGTAATCAATCTACATTAATTCAGCAGATTAATTTGCCAAAAGAAGATTTGTTCAAAAAAATGATCGAGGAGATTACATTTGCTCAAAAAATTGATTGGACGAAAGGAAATAAGCGGTATTTGTTTTTTGGAAAACAAAATATGTCGAATATTCACATAATTAAGCTTGCTAGAGAATCTAATGAAATTATTCATGTAGAGGGAGAAACAGATATTGAAAAAAAAGGCATAAAAGAAGCTAAATACGTGGTATTAGTTGTTGATACAGAGCATCAAATTGTACTTGTAGAAAATAAAAAATCGGCATTCTCGCATGTTACAACTTCAGTAAACATAATTGAAGGTTATTTTAGGGAAAAAATGAAGTCGTTTGATTATGTAGTAAATATGTATCCTCTTGCATCAAAAAATAAATTTTGGAATTATGTAAAAGAGGCAGATGCAATTTTTGAGTTAACTCTTGAGATGAACTCTCCGAATATGCCTTTTTTTGGCGATAATGACACAAGAGAGATACTTTCATTATTACGTGATAATACTAATAATGAAACATTAGAAATTTCAATTAAAAATAACGAAGGAAAGCTTAAAATTGCTAAAGAGTCATTGGGGAAATATATTGACTATGTAAGAGAAGTTGGCGGCAAATATTGGCTTAAATATTCAAGAAATGGGTCAATTGAAACAACTAAAAGTGACGATGATACATTCATTACCTATCTTTCTGGAATTAAAGAAGAGAAATATGCGGAGGAAGAATTAGATAATATTGCTGATAAATTAACTTCAATTCATAAACTTGAAACAAGAGAAGATGAAATCAAATAATAGACTTATTCGAGTTGTAATGATAATTGCCGTCATATTTTTGATTTCACATCTATTATTAAGGATCGTCAATATTTCCGAATCGTCGATATTTAATTCCAATAATTTATTTACTTACTTCGGAGTACTTTTAGGATTTGCTATTACAGTTTATACGTTTGGAACTAGTATGGTTTCAGACATTATCGCTAAAACCTTTAATAGTACAAGTTTGAGCGATGCAAATAAATATAAAACACAGGAAAAGCTATTTTCTGCATTTGAAGAAATGAAAGAGAACATTTGGATTATTTTTACTTCTTTAACTCTAGTAATCGTTTTTGCCTTACTTAAAGAAATTCGCAACCCTATAGTGCCTGAAGTTGAATGCTATAAAATACCTGAAACGTTTAATCTAGCATTATTTATTACATCAACATATTCAATGTGGGATTTAGTAAAAACCTTGTTTAACATTGCTGAAATTAATTTTTTATTAAACAAAATCAAAAAGTAGGTAGTACGCAATCCGGAACGAAAAATTGAAATAAAACTCATAAACTAAGAACGGATGAAACTAAGCTATAATAGACCTTCATTTCTGTATTCAAGTTCAACATGTAGGCATTTTGATTGAATCTAAAAAGTGCACAACAAAAATCCTCAAATTTGCACAATGGTATATAAAAGGAGTTACCGTCGCCCCGATCGAATAAACGTAATTTCATTAGCTTTTTTAGGGCACTAGTATAGTATGCTATTGATTGGTTGCGATTTTTATGGTACGCAATTCGGTTCGCAAAAATCATTAACTATCTGATTTACAGTATAAAAAAGCGCTATTACTTAGTATGGACCAGACAATTAGGAAGAATAAAGATTTATCAGTTTGTTGATAGTATGGCATCGAGATATTTTGTTACCTTTATCAACCAATAAGTACTACGAGTTAAAATCAAATGGCAATGACTCAATATACGGTTAAGAATCAAATTGACGCTATTCATAAAGCAACAGCTCAGGCGACTAAATCCCGTGAATCTGCTTTGCATTTCTTGACAAAGTCAGGAATTATTCAAAACCTACCTAAAGTGAATTCGACTACTCCTGTTTCTAAAAAGAAATAGTCAAATGTCCTACAGCCAGAGCCTTTTCAAGTCGAATGTTTTTATAGTTGTGACAAAAAATTGGCAATGGATGTTTTGACAGGCAAGAAGGACTTGAAAAAAGTACTAATCTATGGGATTGGCTCGGTAATGGGGTCTATTTTTGGGAACAAAATCCATCTAGAGCATGGGAATATGCTTCTGAGAATTCAAAAGGAGATCAGTTTAATAAGACTAAAATTGAAACGCCTTTTGTTTTAGGAGCTATTGTAGAGTTAGGGATATGCTTGAATCTTATTGACCAAGATGGAATACAAATAGTTGAGGGAGCCTACAAAGGGCTTGAAAAAACCATTAGTGAAGCTAATCTGATAATGCCAGTGAATAAAGGAGATAATCGGAAACTAGATTGCTCAGTTATTCAATTCATACATGCGAGCAGGGAAATAGCTTCTGAATCTCCATTTGACACAATTAGATCTCCTTTTCCTGAGGGGGAGGCTGTATACCCAGGATCTAATTTTACCAAGCGTCAGCATATCCAAATTTGCGTACAAAACCTTGACATGATCAAGGGCTTCTTTTTGCCAAGACCACTAGCTAAGTATAATCCGAATCTTTAAATTGAAAATGATTAAGATTAATTAAAGCTTAATATTTGATTCAGGCCTTCTGGATTTTTGGCATTCATGATTACCATTAAATAAAAATCCTAAAAGCGCTAACCACCAAAGCTCCTCTTCTCCCAAATTTTAGTTAAATTTGCTTAACTATATACGTACCATAATACTTTAGTATGAAATTATTCAGTCGAATTCTTTTGACCCTTTCTTTCCTAGTTCTCGTTCATGCAGCCTTTTCTCAGGCAAAACGCAAAGTCGAAGACCTAAGTGACGAAGAGATTTCTACCTTCTTCGAACGTGCCCAATCCAGCGGTATGACAGAAGCACAACTAGAAAAAGCAGCAAAAGCACAAGGCTATACATCAGCAGATATAGCAAAAATGCGTAGTCGTTTGACACAGATAGGGGATACGAAATCAAAAGAAAAGACCACAACGTTGAAGTCGAAAACCTCATCTAAACGAAGCGTTTCTGGCAAATTAAGTACGAAAAAAGGTGCTAAAAACACGGATGAGGAAGACTCGGAAGACGTTTCGATGGAAGAAGAGGAAATGGGAGACTCTACTTTGTTGCCTAAGAAAAAGATCTACGGTGCGAACCTTTTTAATAACAAGAAATTAAACTTCGAGCCGGATTTGCGTATCGCGACTCCTGTGAACTACACGCTGGGGCCAGATGATGAGTTGAATATCGACATCTTTGGTGAAGTAATGGATAATTACACAGTTACGGTGAGTCCAGAGGGAACGGTTAAGATTCTAAACCTGAGCCCTATTTATGTCAACGGATTAAACGTGGAGGCGGCATCAGCTCGTATCGTAAGTCGTTTAAGACAATTATACCAAGGATTGAATCGCCCTGGTAGCGGATCTTCTGCCATTATAACATTAGGAAATGTACGCAGTATTAAAGTTACCCTTGTAGGAGAAGTGGAGAATCCGGGTTCATATACCATCTCTTCTTTGGCAACCGTATTTAACGCTTTATATTTAGCGGGCGGGCCTAATGAAAATGGATCCTACCGAAGCATTCGCGTGATAAGAAACAACAAAGTGGTTCGCACGCTAGACTTATACGATTTCTTATTAAAAGCGGATCAAAAAGACAACATTCAATTAAAAGACCAAGACATCATCCGCGTAGGGGATTTTGATTCGCACGTCGAATTAGCCGGCGAAGTAAGACGCCCGATGGTCTTCGAGGCAGTAAAAGGAGAAACTTTGAAAGACATCCTTCGTTATGCAGGAGGTTTCACAGACAAAGCCTATACCTATTCCTTGAATGTCCGCAGAAATACTTCGCGGGAATTGAAATTATTAAACATCACGCAAGATGAAGTGGCGACTTTCCA
>JACCDH010367068.1_pt1 | contig 12871 bp, 8 predicted proteins | sample 7442481 | NCBI WGS metagenome assembly JACCDH01 (sample SAMN15323433, study PRJNA562643) | freshwater metagenome | isolation source: river surface water | place: USA:Blue River Watershed | collected 2017-08-15
CCCGGAGCCGAGCGCGACGCAGAATTTTTCCGGGTCAATGGCCTGCTGCTGCGCAACACCAGCGCCGTGAACACCCTGGACGGCTGCGGCATCTCCCTGCCCTGCCACGCCCCGGGCGAATTGCCTGTGGGCCTCATGGCTTGGCACGCGGCCATGCACGACGACACCATCTTGCAGCTGGCCTTGCTGCTCGAACCCCTGCTGCAAAGTCACTGAAACCATTCAACCCATGCAACCCCTGCACCGCTCGCACGCCTGGCCCATCCTGGGGCCTGCAGGTGTGCGGCAGCTGGAGCCCCTGCTGCAGGCGCTCAGCCCCACACCGCTCATGCAAAGCGCGGGTCTGGCCTGTGCCCAACTGGCCTTGGCCGTCGCGCCCCACGCCCGGCGCATCTGGGTGGCCGCAGGGCCGGGCAACAACGGCGGCGACGGCCTGGAAGCCGCACTGCACCTGCACCAATGGGGCAAAGACGTGGTGGTCAGCCTGCTGGCCGCGCCTGGGCACAGCCCGGCAGACGCCCAAGCGGCCTTGCAACGGGCGCAGCAGGCGGGCGTTCGCATCCAAGCCGACGTGCCGCATGCCTGGCTGCAAACGCTGGATGCACACGATCTGTGCATCGACGCCCTGCTCGGCATCGGGGCCAGCCGCCCCTTAGCCCCCGCCATTCGGGCACGCGTGCAAGCCATCAACCACTGCGCGGCCCAAGTGCTGGCCATCGACGTGCCCACGGGCCTGCACCCGCAGTCGGGCCAATGGCTGGGCTGCGAAAACGCCGACACCGTGGCCGTGCAGGCCAGCCACACCCTGAGCCTGATCGCCCTGCAGGCCGGACTGCTCATGGGGCATGGGCGCGACGCCAGTGGCCAGATTTGGCTGGAAGACCTGGGCTACCAAGCCAGCCCGCACCGCGTGCAACCCGTGGCCCGGCTCAACACCCCTGATGCGCTAAGGCCCAAACACCACGCCAGCCACAAAGGCAGCCACGGCGACGTGGCCGTGATTGGCGGAGAAGGCATGGCCACACACGGCATGGGCATGACCGGCGCCGCCATCCTGGCCGCCACCGCCGCCCTGCACGCGGGTGCCGGGCGGGTCATCTTGAGCCTGCTGTCCGGCCAGGCCAGCGACAGCGCGCCCCCTGATGTGATGCAACGCCAGTTGGACCAACTGGCGCTGGACACACTGCATGTGGTCTGCGGCTGCGGCGGCGGCACGTCCGTGCAAGCCGTCATGCCCCAAGTGCTGCAACGCAGCGCCCACCTGGTGCTGGACGCCGACGGCCTCAATGCCGTGGCACAAGACACCCCGCTGCAAAACAGTCTGCGGCAACGCGCACAAAGGCAAGACCGGCCCCACGGCACCGTCCTCACCCCACACCCGCTGGAAGCCGCCAGACTGCTGGGCTGCAGCACGGCCCACGTACAAAACGACCGCGTCAAATCCGCACAAGAGCTGGCTGAGCGCTACCAATGCACCGTGGTCCTGAAAGGTTCTGGCACCGTGATCGCCGCGCCCGCACAAACGCCGCGCATCAACACCAGTGGCAACGGCCGCCTGGCCATCGGCGGCACCGGCGATGTGCTGGCCGGCCTCATCGGCGCCCGCATGGCACAAGGCCTGAACGCCTTCGACGCCGCCTGCGCCGCCGTGGCCCAGCACGGCCAACTGGCCGACGACTGGCCCCCCAACCAAGCCCTCACCGCCAGTCGTTTGGCTGCACGCCTGACCTGACAGCACGGGCTGTCGTCCTCGCCTCTCTCCGTCGTCCTCGCCCCCATTCGTCGTCCTCGCGCATGCGGGGACCCATGGCTTGTGGATTCCCGCTTTCGCGGGAATGACGAGAGGGTGCGGGAATGACCATCCATCCGTCGTCCTCGCCCCTATCCGTCATCCCCGCGAAAGCGGGGATCCACACGGCATGGTTAGCGCGTCACCTCATCCCACAAATCACGCCACTCGGGGTTGTGTGACTCGATGAGCTGGATCTTCCAGTCACGGTTCCACTTCTTGAGTTGTTTTTCACGGGCAATCGCTGTGAGCATGTCGGCGTGCAACTCGTAGTGCACCAACACATGCACCCCATAACGCTGGGTGAAGCCCTCCACCAAATCATTTTTATGCTGCCAAATGCGCTGCACCAAATCGCTGGTCACGCCGATGTAAAGCGTGCCGTTGCGGCGACTGGCCAGGATGTAAACGGCGGGCTGCTTGGGCATGAGATTCAGGTCAATGGGTTGGGGTCAGCAAATTCATGGATCCCCGCTTTCGCGGGGATGACTAATGGATCCCCGCGTTCGCGGGGACGACGGATGGGGGCGGGGATGACTAATGGATCCCTGCGTTCGCGGGGATGACTAATGGGTCCCCGCTTTCGCGGGGACGACGGATGGGGGCACTCAACAAATGGTGGCTGACCACTTTTTCGAGCAAATCGCGCCGAACCGGCTTGGTCAAAAAGTCGTTCATGCCGCACGCCATGCAGCGCTCACGCTCTTCCTCCAGAGCGCTGGCCGTCAAGGCCACAATGGGTAAGCCGTTTTTGGGGGAATCCAACAGGCGAATCTGGCGCGTCGCGGTGATCCCATCCATGGTCGGCATGTGGATGTCCATCAACACCAAATCGATCTGATTTTGTTGAATCACCTCAATGGATTCCTGCCCGTCGCATGCCTCCAAAATGTTCACGTCTGGAAACAACTGACGCAACTGCGCATTGATGAGCATTCGGTTGGTCAGAACATCCTCAACCACCAGCACAGTGCTGAGCCCCGCACCTTTAAGACCCGCTTGCTCCGCCCCTTGCAACCCTTTGCCCTCATCAAGGCCCCGTTCAGGCCCATTGGCCATCGGCAACTCCAGGTCCATCTCGATCCAGAATGTGGCGCCCTGCCCTGGCGTACTCTCAAAGTCGAGCTGCCCCCCCATTTTTTCGACCAACAACTTCGAAATGGCCAATCCCAGGCCCGTGCCGCCATAACGGCGCGTGGTCGAGTTGTCTGCCTGTGCAAACGCGTTGAACAGCAGCGGGCGCTGCTCGGCGCTGATGCCGATGCCCGTGTCTTGCACGCTGAAGCGAAAACGCCCGCGCCCCTCAGACATGGACTGCACTGCCATCTGCAGCACCACCTCACCCCATTCAGTGAACTTGACCGCATTGCTCAGCAAATTGACCAACACTTGGCTCAGCCGCAAGGTGTCAAACTTGGCCCTGGTGGGCATGCTGGGCATCCAGCTCAGTTGGAGCTGCAACTGCTTTTGATCGGCCAAATGTTGCACCATGGCCAGCGCTTCACGCACCGTCTCCAGCAAATCGGCCTCGGACACCTCCAGGCTCAGCTGGGATGCCTCAATTTTTGACAGGTCCAAAATGTCATTGACGATGCCCAAAAGCACCTGACCAGAGGCGTTGGCATGCTTGACATATTGCTGCTGAGTTGGCGTGAGTTGGGTTGTGAGCAGCAAATCGGTAAAGCCAATCACCGCATTGAGCGGCGTTCGAATTTCATGGCTCATGTTGGCCAAAAACGCCGACTTGGCCTTGCTGGAAGCTTGCGCCAACTCCTTGGCCTCGCGCAAAGCCAACTCCGTGTCACGGCGCATGAACACATTCACCAGCATCTGCGCAAACACCACCAGCAAACGCTGCTCCGCGGTGGAATAGTTGTAGTGGTGGCGCACAGAGTCCAGCCCCACAAAACCCAAACACCGATCGCCATGCATCATGGGCACAGCGATCAAGCTCTTGATATTTTGCGGCTCCAAAACTTTGCGAACATTGCTGTCTTCAGCCAAGGCCAACACGTCGGGGATGTACAGCGTCTGGCCTTGCAAATGCGGGTTCAGCCATTCCGGCACCATGTCCATCGGGATTTGCTGCAAGGCATCGATCTGAGGGTCAATATCCTGCTCACACCACTCAAACGTGTTCGAGCCGGTATCCGCTGCAAAGTCATATTCAAAGATGTAAACCCGGTCTGCGGCCACAAAGCGGCCAATCGCACCCAAGGTCGTCTCGATGGACTCGTTGAGGTTGTCAACCGGCATGCTGATGTAGGTGGAAGCAATGTCCATCAGCATCTGCTGCAGACGGGTTTGCTGGTGCAGCTGCGTTTCTATGCTCTGTGTGTTCATGGTCTGTTCAGGCGGCTTGGGGCATCGGAATGAGCGGCTTTGGCTGAACAACACCGAACAGCCGCTTGGACCCCATCAAAATGCTTGACTTTGTTTGTTATCAACAAAAATGAGATTTTTATTCAAAATTATTAAAATATTAAGTAAATCTCAAAATCAAAGGAAATGACTTCATGTAATTACCGGCGCATGGCCCGACTTCTGCGGATTGGCTTGGAGATATCGACCTTGCGGCAAAACCGTGATGACGACGGTCATCAAATTTGTCCGGTGGACCTGCTGGACCTGCGGGCGGCCAGCACGGTCATGCAGCACCAGATCCTGACCACGGGAGAACGCCTGTGGGCCAAAGACGTTCGCGCTGGCCTGTTTGAAGCGGCCATGCTGACCGAAAAACTGCACCTTGATGAAATGCGACACGATCTGCTGCTAGACATCCAGACACGGGGTACGGTGTATGGCTGACAGCTCCAGGGATGTGTTCACCCTGCTGGAGCCAGCAATTTTCTTGCTACGCCAAAGCTTTGCTCAAGGCCGATTAAGCAAGGCTTGACGCACCGGTGAGTCCGCTTTACTGTGCGGCGGTTTTTGACAATTCAGTCTTCAACCAGGCCCTTCGCGTGGTGATCCACTGGCGCAAAGACGCAACCTCTTTCATGTGATTGCCAAGGACGGCTGAATCAGGCCATACACACTGCGACAGAATGGAACATTGTTGATAGCTAAACGCCTGACTCTGGCCAATTTTGTTGCCGTAGGAAGTGATCCAGGCATCCAGTTGGTCCAGTTTGGAGTCGAGCTCTAAATACCTGCTGTACACCAGCGCTCTGAATTCATAGTGCATGAACAACTCAATGAAATAGGGTTTGTTCTTGATCCAGAAACCCACAGGGTTTTCGTTTCAGTGGGACGTTGTGTTTCCAAATGCAAAATCCGCATCGCCCACCTTGGTTCCCAGATTGACCCGATTGGCGCCATCGCGCACATGTTCAGCTAAAAGTTAGGGGCCTTGATAACGGTAACCTGCAGAATTGGCATAGCGATTGACAGGGCGACTGCGGGGCGTCCAATTGAGGTTCGAAATTTTGCCCATACAAAAGGCCACCTCGTTGCGCAACAGTCATTCGCCTGCGAACTTTGCAAGTAATACCCAATGGCTGTTTTTGGGTATATTGAAAAGATCTGCGGCTGCTTGATAGGCAATCAACGAAGAGATTGAAGATGTCTCGCATCATCCTCAGGGTGTTGCCCATAATCAGCCCAGAACCTGATAGCTACCCATTACCGCCACTTCTTGCGGAATCTCCCACGCATGGCCTGCGGCATCTACAACGCCGTGGGCTGCTTTGATGGCGATGCCATTCCTGTCCCAATCACATGCACTGACCTCGTAACTGAATGCCAGTACAGAACGGTCCACACCATAGCCCCACTGCTGTGGGTCTCGCTTGGAGTCAAAGACGAACTGCCGGTTTGCGCCACCAATGTTGACGTCCAGCACCATGCTCGAAAAATCAAAATCGTCGGCATAGGTTTCGTCCAACACCAAGCCAATGGTCAGCAGGTCGTCCTCTTGGTAAACAGACGCAGCATCAACAAGGAAAGCCTCGACAAAGTAAAAGGCGAAATCGGGGTCAATGGCAGCAGGCCCGTCAACCAGCGCGGCATGCTGTTGTAAAAATTCGGTCGAGTACGCAATGGACGGGGTGTCCAAATTGGCATAAACACCCAAAGTGGGGGTAAAGATGGCGGTTCTGGTCAAACCCGTTTGGCTGGGGTCGAGGGCACTGAGCGCCCCACCCATGACCACCAACGAGCCCGCTTGACCATCCCAATGGAAAGCAGCGCCTGGGTCTTCATGAAAGCTGAAAACGACTTCATACGCGCCATTGCTCAACAATGCCCCTGCCTGATTCGCAATGATGTTGGCTGCTGCCTCATTGCCCAAAGCAGAGGGGTGCAAGTTGTCATCAACAAAATAGGGGTTGTCAAGAAAATCTTGTGGGCTAGAACCTTCGAAGACCGAACCCTCATAGCGATAATCCACCAGCACATCGATACCGGCATCCTTGTAGTTGGCAGCAGCCAAAGCGTTCCAGGCGTCCACACGCGCATTGAAGGTGTCGTTGGCCGTCTCATTGTCGTAGCGCCTGGCTGGCAAGATGTTGGGCAGCACAATGTGCCAGCCGGGGTGAACCTCTTTGACAGACTGCACATAATTGACAGTGATTTGCCAAGCGTCTGCCACCGACAAACCAAAATTGGTCAGCAGATTGGTCCCTTCGGCCGCAATCAGAACGTTTTGGCTGGCGTTGCTGTCAAACGCGCTGTCAATGTCTTGGTGATGGCTCAACATGGTGTTCCAGGACTGGCCTGGAACACCGTAAGACCTCACTCGATCGTCCGCACCAAAAATGCGCGTCTGCGAAAAGTAAGCGGCAATCGTGGTGCCATACTCGAATGAATAGATGGAGTTGCCATCTATCACCCAATTGATGACACCACGCTCGCGGAGTGTGTTGATGATCATGTGCAAAAAAACTCTTGACGAATCAAGAGGTTTTGAGAAGGTTACAAAATGATCACAACACCACCAGAGTGGAAGTCGCCAGCATGTGATGCAAAGCTGCCCACTCTGTTGCGTCAACGTGGATGTCGCTCAGGCTGGTGTTGGCAAAGGTGGCCAGCAATGTGTGTTGATGAGCGCCACCAGAGCCGTCCCTGTCGATCGTCATCTCCAAGTTGCCGCCAACTTCGACCAGATCAAAGAAGTCTGCCAAGTCTGTGGCATCGTCATTCACATTGCCTGTAGCGGTGTAACCCGACAACAATCCGTCCAGAACGATGGCATCTTTGTCTGCACCCAAGGCAAAGGTGAAGCCCGTGATCAGGTCACTGCCGTTGCCGCCGGTGCCGTTGGCCGCCTGGCCTGCAACCACGTCAAACACCACCGTGTCCTGGCCGCCTGTGGTCAGGAAGATGCTGTCGTTGCCTGCGCCACCACGAATCACCTCGTTGACCCCGGCAAAGGAGCCAATGGTTTCGCCTGCGCTTGTATTGACGGTCACATCCAGTTCAGCGGTTGACTCTGCACCAGCTGTGCCGGTCTGGACATTCACCAAGCGCGAGGCCAACTGGTAAGAGCCATCGGCCACCACGTTGTCCAGGCTCTGCTTGACCAGCACACTCACCACACCACCTGTACCGGCAGTCAGTGTGCTGCTCTCGCCCCACACATTGCCGTGTTGGTCCACAATCTGCACCGCCTGACCGGCTGCCAAGGTTTGGCCTGTCAAGTCCACATTCATGGCGAAGCCTGTTGCCAGCTCTTCGGCATTGAGGTCGTCACCTGTCAGCACCGTACCGGCTGTGCCATTGCGTGCCACGTAAGCAGACATGTTAGCGCCTGCTTCGAGTTGAGTGCCGCTGATCATGAACTGATCGCTTCCATCAATAGCGGTGAACCAAGCAGTCACGCCCGTGCTATCGGAGTTAAAGGTACGAGTGAAGGAATAACGCGTAGGTGTGGATGTCAAATTGAATGTGGTTGACGCACCATCTTCCCAATCTGCGTTAACCAAATACAAATCCACTGAGCCTGTACCCCAGAGCCAAGCGCTGAAGGTGAATGTGTTACCGGCGATCGGAGCACCAGTGTCTGCACTCATTGACCAATTGCCGGGTTGACCATCCGACAACATCCTCACAGCCTGCGCTGAGCCATCAATGGTGAAGGCGTGGTTATCGTTCAAGGTTGCATTCCAGCCTGCTACCGCCGCATCCGTATCGGTCGCAAACAAGTTGGTCACCAAGGTGGGCACTGCCACGCTGGACAAGCTCGCGACCGAGATGGCTTGGGTATTGACCACGACCGTCTCTTGGGCGTACAGGGTGTTTGTCGCGCCACCAGTCAGGCCAAGCTCGACCACAGGTGCAGAGGTGCCCGCAAAGTTGGCACCCAGTGCCAAACTGCCTGTCCACACACCATTTTGCTGGCTCAGTGTCACTTCCTGCCCAAACAAACTGACTTTGACCGATGTCACATTGGGGTTGTTGTAACCCTGGGCACTGCCATCCCAAGACAGCTGTACCGTGTCACCTTGCACGAAGGCGCCTGCCCGACCGGTGCCACCCGTGACGGTGAGGTGGTCTTGCGCCAAAACCAAAATGTCATTTTCAAGCAGGTATTCCAGCGCTTGGAGCACATTGCCGTTGGCATCGATATCGGTCAGATTTCGGTTTTTGAAGGTGATCAGGTCAGTGGCCTGGGCCGTGTTGCCTGAAGCACCATCGTGGTCCACGCTCAAAACCAGATCAGCCCCGCTTTGGCGCAGCGAAATGTAGCCGCCGTTGTACAGGCGTTCTGCCACCGAAGCATTGGTCTCACCTACCGCCACTTGAAAGCCGGTCAGCAAACCGGACAGGTCCAACTTGTCGATGCCACTGGCTGCAAAAGAAAAGTCGTGCACGGTGTCCATGCCACTGCCTGCGCCGCCTTGGCTTTCCCAGCCGGCGACGGATTTTTCCTTGCGGTAAATCAGCGTGTCGTTGCCACCCGCACTCAGGTGAATGGTGTCGTTGCCGCCACCGGCACGGATTTGATCGTTCGTGCACAAACCGCCAATGGTCTCTGCCGCACTGGTGTCAACGGTGACAGAGAGAGACTGTGATTGGGATGTGTTGCCCACAGCGTCTGTGATCTGCACACTCAGCTGGTGAGTGCCGTCGTGCAAGCTGTGGCTTTCGCTGTTGAGCACCAGGGTATTGAGCCCGGCGGTAGGGGTTGCGGTTTCTGCAAAGACGCGACCTGTCGCGTCCACCAGGCTCAAGGTGTCACCCGAAGCGAGCGTGGCGCCCGTCAAGTCAAGCGTCAAGGGCACGCCCATGGCGAGTTCAGAAGCGGAGATGTTGGCGCCACCTGTGCTGCTGACGGCGAACACATCACCCGCTGTGTCGCCCGAAGCCACGAATGGCAAGGCCTGAGCACCTTGGACAAGCTGCGGACCCCACAAAAAGACGCTGTGGCCGTTGTCAGGGGATCCGTCATTCAAACCAACCCGAGTCTCAAGCACTGGGTCATTGATGATCTGGTAGCTTGTGAATGTCATGGACAGGCGATACCAACCATCTCCGCAAGATTCAATGGAGGTGTCGGTTGTACCGTCGGTGCTGACGAGTTGCCCTGTTGACAAGTCGAATTGAGCAGCAGCAGCATTGCTCTGACTTGCAGTACCCTCGGGGCGGAATCGGAAGAAGAAGCCAGCCGCATTCGTCTGTTGATCTGCCTTGGCATAGACAGAGTAAGTGTATTGTGTTTCGGCCTCAATTCCATTCAAATTCAGAAAGTGAAAATTGATCGAATCTGCAGCAGCGTTCGTCGCTGTCAGTCTGTCGGCTGTGGTGGTGCCATCTGGCGCCGTGGTCACATTGTTGCCCCATTGATTAGCTACCCAGGTCCCCCAACCAGCAATATTGGTGTTGTTTTGAATGAGGTTGGACACTGTTTGCACTGATTTGTCACTCAGGTCGGCCACCGAATTGTCCAGCGCGATGGTTTTGTTGGCTTGCACTGCAGGATTGCCCGCCAAATCTGTGACATTGGCTGTCACAGTAATGTCTCCACTCGTCAGACCGCTGATGTCAGCCAGCTGACCGCCAGTTAGCGACCATGTGTTGTTGGTCACTGTTGCGGTCTGAGTCACCTCGGTTGTGCCGTCGGTGAGGGTCACGGTAACTGTTCGGCCATCTTCAACGCCGGTGGTAGTACCACTGACCACCACATCGTTGTCCTCACTGGCGCTGACGATGTTGTCACCTTCGAGGGTGCTGTCGATGGTGATGGTGGGAGCCAACGTGTCGATGCTGATGGTGGGCGTGGTGCCTGCGCCGCCAGTGTTGCCAGCAGCGTCTGTGTAAGTGCCGCCAGCCACCGTGATGCTGGCTGTGCCAGATGCCAAGTTGGGTGTGGGCGTGAATGTGGCGGTGCGGGTCAGGCCAGAACCGGTGATGGCGCCCAAGGTGCCGCCAGTCACGGCAACATCGTCTGCGGTGAACGTGCTGCCTGGATCTTCACTGAAGGTGAAGGTGATGGTGGCTGTTTCGCCGACTTTGACCGCTGCAACGTTGCTGGAGATGCCCAGCGTAGGGGCAGCAGTGTCTATGCTGAGGGCTGGCGTGGTGCCTGCAGCGCCTGTATTTTCCGATGCATTGGCGTAAGAGCCGGAGGTGACCGTGATGCTGGCTTGTGCCGTGGTGCTTGCAGCGGGTGTGAATGTGGCGGTGCGGGTCAAACCTGAACCAGTGATTTCACCCAAAGTCCCGCCGGAGACGACCACATCTTCAGAAGTGAACGTGCTGCCTGGGTCTTCACTGAAGGTGAAAGTGATGACAGCGGTCTCGCCAATCTTGACAGCGGCCACATCGCTGGTGATCTGCACCGTGGGGGACTGCGTGTTGAAAGTGATGGCAGGTGTGGTGCCCGCGCCACCGGCATTGCCTGCGGCATCGGTGTACGTACCAGCCGCCACCGTGATGCTGGCTGTGCCAGATGCCACGTTGGGTGTAGGCGTGAAAGTGGCGGTGCGGGTCAAGCCCGAACCCGTGATTTCACCCAAGGAGCCACCGGTGACCACAACGTCTGCCAAGGTAAAGCTGCTGCCTGGATCTTCACTGAAAGTGAAGGTGATGGTGGCTGTTTCGCCTGTTCTGAGGTTGGAAGCGTCACTCGTAATGCTCAGTGTTGGGGGGACAGTGTCAGCAACGTCATCAGCAGCAGGAGCGTCATTGTCATTCGAGTTGGCAATTGCAGCAGCAGCGACCAAAGCCGCACCAGCGGCGATAGCGCCTGCAGAGACGGCACCAGCAGCTACCGCTGTGGTGGTTGTGACTGCGGCCGTGGTGGTGGCTGCAGTGGTAGCCGCTGTGGTGGTGGCTGCACTTGTGGCCGAGATTGCGCCGGTGGATGCCTGGGCAATCAGCGTGCCCCACGAGGGTGTGGACACCGTGGGCAGTGCGCCCAATTCTGCGGATGCCACTTGGGCGCTGCTGCCGGCTTCAAACAGGGCTTGGGCGTCGATGGTGCCCAGCAGGTCTTGCGCAACGGCTTGCTCTGTGGCCGCTTCGGCAGGGAAGAAGCCCGACAGTTCGACCAGGGCTTGATCTTGACCTTCGACTTCGAGGATGAGTTTGTCGCCCTTACGCACCATGCGAACGGCTTGGCCGTTGATGGTTTTTTGTCCTGTATAGGGCTGACCGTCCACCATGATTTTGATGGCTTGGCCTGGCTGGAGCGCGATTTTTTCAGTTTGTTTTTGTGCAACTGCCAAATTGATGGTTTGTGTACTTGCGTTGCTTGGGCTCTTTGACATTGTTGACTCCAGTTACTTTGGGAAGAAAAAATGAATACGTTTGTTATTTAACTACTTCGAATCAACTTTTCGAGAAAGTTGACAAGACATTGAGGAAGAAAGTTCCTCAAATGAAGTCGGTGTAGGTATGGATCGCTTAATAAGGCCGTGGCTCAGCGCTGGCCCAAAGCGCCGCTGAATGCGCGCAGCACAGGCTTGGTGAGGTAGGACAAGACGCTGCGTCGGTCGGTCAGCACGTCCACCATGACGGTCATGCCGGGCTTGATGTCGGTGCTTTGCAGGCGTTGGTCTGGCTTGGCGGCTTGTACCTGCAGCTTGGCCCGGTAATACACCATGGACTTGCCGTCGGGGCCTTGTTCGGTCTGGGTGTCGGCGCTCAGGTAGGTGAGTTCGCCTTTGAGCGAGCCGTAGATGCTGTAGTCGTACGCGTCCAGCCGCAGTGTGGCGGCTTGGCCCAGTTTGAGTTGGGCAATGTCGGCGGGGTTGACTTTGGCTTCGACCACGTAGCCGCCGGTGGTGGGCGAGATTTGCATGAGTTCGTCGCCGCTGCGCAACACGCCGCCCAGGGTGTTGATGCGCAAGGATTTGACGACGCCGTCGAGCGAGGCCTGGATTTCGGTGTGGTCGAGCACGCTTTGGCGCTCTTGCAGTTTGCTGCGTTGGCTGGTGATTTCGTCTTCGATTTTGGCCAGTTCACGGCGGGCGTCGGTTTTGAACTTTTCTTGCACGGTGTGCAGTTTTTGCTGGGCATCGACCAGGCCGCGCTGGGTGCGCATGAGTTCGATGCGGCTGACGTCGCCTCGGTCAAACAGGCGTTGCACGAGTTCATATTCGGCTTTGGCCAGGCGGATTTGCTCTGTCAGTGCTTCGGTGTCTTTGCGCAAGGCGGCCTGGTTTTGCACATACAGCGCGTGCTGCGATGACACCAGGTCTGGGTGCGATTTGGAGAACTGCACAAATTTGGGTTGGACGCCCATGGCTTCGGCTTGGGCGCGGATGCGGCTGATTTGGAAGCCGGCAATGCGGTTGCTGATTTCTTCGACGCCTGCTCGGGCGCGGTCGCTTTCGAGCAAGGCCAGCACTTGGCCTTTTTGCACGGGTTCGCCTTCGCTGACGCGCAGTTCTTTGATGACGCCACCGTCGGCGGCCTGGATGACCTGGGTTTTTTCCTGCGGAATGACCTGCCCTTGTGCCCGGACGATTTGGTCGATTTCAAACGAGGCGGCCCACACCACAAACAGGACGAGGATGAGCAGGATGTAAATGCCCGTGTAACGTTGAGGAGGGTTGGCGTTGCTCATGGGGTGGGGGCTGTAGGGGCCATGTTGGTTTGGGGTGGCTGCTTTGGTTGCTGGGCTTGGGTGGCCATGGC
>JACCDH011346752.1_pt1 | contig 12870 bp, 11 predicted proteins | sample 7442481 | NCBI WGS metagenome assembly JACCDH01 (sample SAMN15323433, study PRJNA562643) | freshwater metagenome | isolation source: river surface water | place: USA:Blue River Watershed | collected 2017-08-15
GTATTTCAACTTAGAAAGAATAACAGATGTGCTGGTTAAAAGTCAAAAAATGACTAACGAATCCAAGCACGAAGATGTAAAACCAGATGTATTTGGATTTGGTGAGAAGGAAAAGTCTTATGAACTAGTGATGAAAATGAGCCTTAGAGCTTGGTTGTTTCTTAAAGACGAATACCCAATGACTATCTCATATACCAAGAAGGATAAAAAGTCTGGAGAATATATTCTAAAAACAACGGTTTATAGTTTGGTCCCAGCAAAGCGATTTGCTAAGGGTTTGCCTGGAGAGATTGAGTTTTTGTAGAATTAACCTTATTTTTTATTCTCTTACAAAAGTGAATATTTAACTTTATTTCGGAAAGAAGGGTTTACGTAATTTTTGAATTGTAAATATTAAGATTGAATTAAAATTTAAATAACTCATTATGGAACAAGCAGTTTTTATTATTATTGGATTTATTGTAGGTGCAATTATTGGATATTTGATTTCGAAAAAAACTATCTCAAATACTTCGAATTCATCTGAACTTGACTCTTTAAAATCAAGAATTGAAGGATTACAGGTAGAAAAAGATAGTTTAATAAATGATAAAACAAATGCACTTGTAGAAAAAGGAAAGGTAGAGGCTAAGTTTGATCAACTGGAAAAGTCATATTCAGACTTGAGAATAAACATCCAACAAGTTGGAGAGTCCTATAAAATAGAGTTTCAAAATATGGCTAATAATATACTTGAAGCAAAATCTAAAAGCTTTGAAGAGTCGAACACTAAAAATTTGAAAATAATTTTAGACCCCTTAAATAAAGATATTAAAGATTTTAAGGACCAAGTACAAAAAGTATATACCGATGAAGCTAAAGAAAGACATTCATTAGGAGACCATATTAAAAATTTAGTAGAGACTAGTACTAAGGTTAGTCAACAAGCTGAAAATCTAACTAATGCTCTAAAGGGTAATGTGAAGCAACAAGGTAATTGGGGTGAAATGATTTTAAGTTCAATTCTTGAAAATTCTGGCTTAACAGAAAATAGAGAATATTTCTTACAAGAATTTATAAAAGATAAATCAGGAGAAATTATTAAAGACGAAAACGGCAATTCCTTACAGCCAGATGTTACAATACATTACCCAGATACAAGAAAAGTTATCATTGATTCAAAAGTTTCATTAATTGCTTGGGAGCAATATGTTTCTGAAACTGATGTTGTGAATCAAAAATTTTTATTAGAATCTCACATTAAATCACTTAAAATACATATTGACGGGTTAAGTAAGAAGAACTATTCTAAGTATGCAAAAGCATTAGATCATGTAATCATGTTTATACCTATAGAACCCGCATTTTTAGAGGCAGTCAAAAAAGACACCACTTTATGGAAATATGCATATGACAAAAAGGTATTATTAGTAGGACCTACAAATTTATTATTAGTCTTGAAGATTATAGCTGATATGTGGCAAATTGAGAAGCAAAGTAAAAATGCTGTTGCTATAGCAGAAAAAGCAGGTGAACTTTATGATAAACTTTTCGGCTTTGTAGAGACTATGGATGACCTAGGTTCTGGTATAAAAAAGGCAAGTGATAGTTTTGAAAAAGCAATGGGTCAATTAACTACAGGAAGGGGTAATGCAATAAAGAAAGCGGAAGAGCTAAAAATATTAGGAGCAGATACAAAAAAACAGTTTCCTGATAGATTAATTGACGATAATAATTCATAGTTGATTAATACCTAATCAAATTAGATAAATTGAATATATTTTTAAACGAAAGAGCTTAAATATAATTTTAAAAATTTATGGAGGAAATTGAATGGAAAAAATTATTTGAATTAGGCTTAAGAGGTAAGCATTATGAATCCACTGGAGAAATTGAAAAATGGGTAGAACTATATGAATATATGGCACTAAAAAACTGGGATGGTAGTCATATTTATGATAAATTATCTATTTACTATAAAAAAAATAAAAAATATGAAGATGCCAAAAGGGTTATTTTAATTTTTTTAAAAATTTATACAAATTGGCTTGAAAATCGCAACTATCCAATACAAACTGATAACAAATATATTAAATTTAAAAAAAGATTAGATTCAATACAAAAATATTTATAATGAAAAATTTTGACTTCTTGAATAACATTGGAGAAAGTGTAAATAATTTTAAAAAAGTAAAAGTCAATAACGATTTGACAAAGAAGGTTGAGTATCTAGAGATATTAAGAAATAGAAACTTAATGATGGAGGATTTTAAGAACGAAATTCTAGATCTCCTAGTAAATAAAAAAATTTCGGATGAAATCTTTTTTAGAGAAGTTCAAAAAAGTATAGATGCTCATAACGAAATTGAATTAAAAATATTATCACTTGACGAATCTGAATTCAAACTAAAAAATGATGAACCTGAATATATTGGATCAATTGATAGAATGCCAAACGATAGCTCTATATTAAGTACTAATAGAGGTAAGGTTTCATATTTATTTGCGACAGAACTATTTAATCATCTTAAAGGAAGAAGGATAAAACTGGGGGAAATCATAGCAATGAGTGATTCATTAGATTTTAAAGTATTAAAAATATTCAATGTCGAGCAACTAAATAAATAAAAATGAAAAAAGAATCATTATTACAAACGTTAAGAGAAATTGAAGAGTTATATAGAGACTTTTCAATGAACTGCAAAATGACAGAGATTGTTAAATTCTACGATGAATTAAATGATAAATATGATTTTAATATGTCACAATTTTTAATTGTTGGCATGAAGACCGAGATAAACAGTAATAAAACCTTATTAACTAATGATGGAAATTCTTATAGTATTGAGATGTCCATGAGTTATTTATTCAAGGTGTTCGGTATTGACTTTGAGTTTCTTGATTTTTTATATAACGACGAATTTAGTATTGCAGACAAAAGCTATGTTGACGAAGTAAGTCAATTCGAGCATGTATATAAAGGCCGAAGAGAATTTAATTTAAATTCATACATAACTGCAGATATTCTTATGTCTAAGATAGAAAATAGCATAGAAATAAATAAGGATATTACTCAATTATACAACTTTATTGATAATACATGCTACCCGAATATGGGTGGTTACGCGGCAGTAGAAAACGCTTTTTTGATAGGGTCTTTATTTTTTGAAAAATGCAATTACACAAATTCAATTTTGTACTTCGAGAAAATGAAAGAGGTTAAGTCTATATCAGAAATTACAATAAGTGAATTTTATAAAAAAGCAGCATTGTTGTTTTTCAATAATGGTTTAAATTCAGAAACTTTAATGTTATTGAAATATGGATTAGAGTTAAATCCCAAGCTTTCTGTAAAAAAGATGATGAAACTGATTCAGTAAAAGGAATCAAAAAACCTTTTATTTATTTATAAAAAGAATTGAATTTATACCCAGATAATGTTGTATTTTAACAGTGAAAGCAGTATTATAAAAGCTTTTAATAGAAAAAAATAAGTAATGCAAGAACAATCAACTTTAATAATAAATAAACAGATATTACCATTTTTAAATATCTCATTATATCTTAATGACATTAAACCTATTAAATCATTAACTATTGAAAATAGATCTGAGGTAGATTCCGCCCAACTTGAAGTAAATATAACTTCTGATCTTCCATGTATTGATCCGTTTAATTACTGTCTTTCAATGGTTCCTGCAAATAAAGAAGTAAAAATTCCATTAGATAATTTAAAAGTAAACCGTAAATTTTTCAATAATCAATCTGAAACCGAAAAAGCAAACATCACTATTGAAGTTATCGAACAAGATATTTCAATTCTAAAAGAAACATTTTCAATAAATATTCAACCTTTAGAACATTTTGGCGGTTTTCAGGTATTGCCCGAACTCATTGCAGCTTATGTTACACCTAATCATCCTTATGTATATCACATTAAAAGGAAAGCAATTGATATATTAGAAAAGCAACAGTTAAAAACAGCTTTTGAAGGTTATCAGAGTAACGATATTGAGCGTGTATTGCAAATAATGTCTGCGATATATTCAGCCATTCAAAGTGAAGATATTATTTATAGTTCTTTGCCGCCAGGTTATGAAGAAATGGGACAGAGGTTGCGTATGCTTAATACGATTCAGCAAGAAAAATTTGGAAACTGCATAGATATTAGTTTATTGTTTGCCGCTTGTTTAGAAGCTGTTGATCTTAATCCAATTTTAATTATTATTCGAGGACATGCTTTTGTTGGTTGCTGGTTGCAAGATGATAAATTTTCCGAAGTAATAAATGATGATAAAACAGCAATTACTAAACGCCTTTCTAAAGGCATACGTGAAATGGTAGCACTTGAAGCAACTAGTGTATGCAAGGGCAATAATATTATATTCAGTGAAGCACTCAATTTAGGCGAAGCACAATTAGTTCAAAAAGATGATTTTTTGCTATCAATAGACATAAAACGTGCAAGGACTCTTCGCATTCGTCCTTTGCCTTTATTAACTAATTCTACTGGAATCCATTTAGATGAAGAAGCGATGAAAAAAACGGAAATGGAAATCGCTACTATGGAAAATAATTTTGAGATTGGAACTATATATCAAGATGAATTATTACAAGAGAAACAACTAAAAACGAAGCAAAAAATATGGGAACGTAAACTACTTGATTTATCACTTCGCAACAATTTGCTAAACCTTCATATTACCCGTAATATGTTGCAATTAGTAGATATAGACATTAGTAATTTAGAAGATACTTTATCAGATGGAAAGAGTTTTTCTATTTTGTCTAATCCAAATGCAGAGGTATTGAGAAAGTATAATACTTTTTTACAGCCTCTTCATCAATCGTCTCCATTATATCAATTAGCTAATGATGAATTAAAGCATAATCGTTTATTAACTCATTATCATCAACAGGATTTAGATAATATTCTTGTTTACATTCATAAAAATGCAAAACAAGCTATTGAAGAAAATGGTTCAAGTACTTTATATTTAGCCGTAGGTTTACTAAAATGGTTTGACAGAAAGACTCCTGAACAAGCCCGCTATTCACCAATTCTTTTGTTGCCTGTAGAAATTAGTCGTAGGTCTGTAAATAGTAAGTTCACTTTGAAAAGCCGGGAAGAAGAAACTATGATAAACATTACACTTGTGGAATTTCTTAGGCAAGAGTATGAATTAAATTTAGGCGGATTGGAACAATTACCAACAGATGAAAAAGGGGTTGATGTAGCTAAAGTAATGGGTTTAATTCGTCAAGCAATAAAAAAGCTGAGAGGATGGGATGTAATGGAGCAATTAGTCTTAGGAAATTTTTCTTTTAGTAAACTAATTCTTTGGAAAGATATTGTAGTTCATCAAGAAGAAATGCTGAAAAGCGATATGGTACGAAGTTTGGTATATGGAAAATTGGAATTCAATGAAAATCACGAACCTACTTCTGCAGAGGATTATGACAATGTAGATTCAAGTTCTATCATATTACCAATACCAGCAGATGTTTCGCAAATGGATGCTGTACTTGCCGCACAAAAAGGGCGTAGTTTTATTTTGCACGGTCCTCCTGGAACAGGTAAATCTCAAACTATTACCAACATCATTGCAGATGCAATGTACCGTGGAAAAAGGGTTTTGTTTGTAGCAGCAAAAAAAGCAGCTTTAGATGTTGTGCATAAAAGATTGGAGCAAATCGGACTTGCACCATATACATTGGAAGTACACTCCAATAAATCTAAAAAGTCTGATGTGTTGCAGCAAATGGCAAAATCAATTGAAACAGCAAAAATTGCACGAACAGCTGATTTTGCACAAGAAGCAGAACGATTAGATATTGCTAAGAAAGATATCAGTAGTTGTGTAAATTTATTGCACCAAAAACAACAAGTTGGTTGGAGTTTATATGATAGTATCACCACTTTAGAAAATTATAAAGATAGATCATTCCCAAAAAATTTCATTTCCGAAACAGTTCTGCAACAATTAAACCCCATTCTTTTACAACAATGGACAGATTGGCTTCCACAATATCAATCTATAACAAAACTACTAATTCACCCTTCTGAAAATTCATTGACAGCTTTCAATTTACCTCAGTATGTTCCATCAATAAGTGATGATATTTCTTCTAATACACAAAAACTACTGAACCTTTTGCCAGAAGTGCAAAGTAAATCACAAAAGCTGGGTAATTTAATAAATTTCCCTTTTTCAATACACTCTAAATTGGAGTGGGACCAATTTGTACAGGTAATAAGTGCTTTAGAAAATTTGCCTAATATTCCTTTGGAACTAATACTTTACCTATCCAACAAAGAAAATTATAATATTTATGAAGAATGGAGTATCATTTATAGTCAACATCAAAATCTTTTAAAAAGTATTTTAAAAGATTATAAACGTGATGTATTAACCACAAATATTTCATTAACTGAAATAGAATGGAAACAAGCACAACAAAGTTGGTTCTTGCCTAAATGGCTAAAGACAAGAAAAATCAAAAAGAGATTAGCTATTTATAAAAATATCCCTTTTAGTGATGAAAATGAATTAGTTGAACTTTTTTCAAATAACAATCAGTTACAGGAAGTGAAACTTGTTTTACAACAAAACCGCTTTACTTTTGTGCAACAGTCTTTGAAAGATTTATTTAAAGAAGAACAAACAGATTTATCAGATATTGATAATAAAGCAAGATTAGTTCAGCACTTGAGTACTTTGATTAACCATTGGGAATTTAATGGACTTGGTAAGTGGGTTCAATATTGGCAAGAAAATAACTTTAAATATTCTGATGAAATATTGGAAACTAATTTTACTGCAATTTCAGATTTCATAGAACTTAAATCAACTTTCAAAGAACATAAAAAAAATTACGAAACACTAACAGGAATAAACTTCCAGCAAACAGAAAACTGGATAAGTGAAACTGAAATACAACTAGAAAAAATAAAGTCTCATCTTCCACAGTTAAGAAATTGGATAAACTATATACAACTACGTAATCTAGGCGATCGCTTGAATTTAAATTGGCTTATAAGTGCTTACGAAAATAAAATGTGTAACTCAGACAATTTAACTGATTATTTTTATTACAACCTTCATGCTTCTATTTCACGACTTATTATTTCACAACACGAATCGCTAAGTTTATTTAATGTTGATTTATTTGAAAGTAAAATTGAACAATATAAAAAAATAGCAAAGCACTTTCAAAATCTCACTATTCAAGAATTGAGATTTAAGTTAGCATCCCAATTACCAAACACTACAGCAGAAGCAATGCAAAGTTCAGAAATTGGAATTTTACAAAGAGCTATAAAAAACAGAGGCAGGGGATTGAGTATCAGAAAATTATTTGACCAAATCCCTGCATTACTGCCTCGAATAGCTCCTTGTATGTTAATGAGTCCTATTTCAGTAGCACAGTATTTTAATGTTAATACAAACCATTTTGATATTTTAATTTTTGATGAGGCATCGCAGTTGCCAACCTGTGAGGCAGTTAGTGCCTTGGCAAGAGCTAAACAAGCCATTATTGTTGGGGACCCGAAACAAATGCCACCTACTTCATTTTTCACTACAGTAAAGCTAGACGAAGAAAATATGGATGTAGAGGATTTGGAAAGTATTTTAGATGATTGTTTGTCGTTGTCTGTACCTTCAAAATATTTATTACGTCATTATCGAAGTAAACACGAAAGTCTAATTGCATTCAGCAATGTGAATTATTACGAAAACAAACTTCTAACATTTCCATCATTTGATGATTTAAACAGAAAAGTAAAGCATCATCCAGTTAAAGGATTTTATGATAAAGGTAAAACAAGGACTAATAAATTTGAAGCTGATGAAATTGTGCAATACATTAAATTACATTACAGCGATCCACAAAAACGTAAATTGAGTTTAGGTGTTGTAACATTCAGTCAAACACAACAGAGTTTAATAGAAGATAAACTTCAAAATCTCTTCATATTTCATCCGAATTTAGAAGAATTTGCCAATGAAAGTAATGAACCCTTGTTTGTGAAAAACCTAGAAAATGTCCAAGGCGACGAACGAGATATTATTTTATTTTCAGTATGCTATGCACCCGATGAAGAAGGTAAAATGAGTATGAATTTTGGACCATTGAATCGTGATGGTGGATGGCGTAGATTAAATGTAGCAGTAACTCGTGCCCGTTATGAAATGCATATTTTTGCTTCATTGCAAACAGACCATATAGATTTAAGCCGTACATCTGCCGAGGGTGTTGCAGGACTAAAAGCATTTTTGCAATTTGCTGAGAAGGGACATTTGAGCATTCGTTCTGAAGATGTCCAAGAAAATTTTAAAAAGCAGCATTTGTCTGAATCAATTAGTAAAAAATTAAAAGAAAAAGGATTAAATGTAAAGTGTAATATTGGCACTTCTGATTTTAAAGTAGACATTGGTATTATTCATCCCGAAAAACCCCAAGAATATATTTTGGGAATTGTTGTTGATGGTTATTATTACTATAATGCTCACACCGCCAATGACCGAGAAATGGTAATGCCTTCTATGCTAAAGGCATTAGGCTGGAATATTCATCGCATTTGGACTATTGACTGGAGTGAAAATTCAGATAAAATTATAGATACAATCATTGGAAAAGTAAAGCAACTGCAAGCAAATTTAGAAGTTAAATTAGAAAGTACTGACAAACCAATTGTTGAACTTGCCTTTAAATCAATTCAGGTTATGCCTGAAGAGATTTTACCAATTAATTCAGAATCCAAACAAAATGTTTACACTGCTTTCACAATAGCGCCTAATTCTAATGCTAACAGTGAAACTATCTATGATTACCAAAACCGTAATATTATAAAGCAACAAATAAGATCATTAGTAGAAATAGAATCTCCCATAAGTAAAAGCCTATTATATAAGAAAATTTTACAAGCATGGAATACAAGTAGAGCAGGCTCAAGATTAGACCAGCACCTTGAAGAAATAATAAAAGAGATGAATCTTGTTCAAACGATACATCATCAGCCATTTTATTGGAGCAACAATTTAGACTTAGAATACTATCGGAGTAACGACATAGAAAAAAGAAATATGGAAGATATTGCTCCAGAAGAAATTTTAGTTGCTTTACAAGAAGTTATTGCAAATAATTTGAGCATTGAAGAAGATGAACTGTTTCGTTACTTAGCACGAATTTTTGGTTTTTCCAAAGTAGGTAGACAAATTGACACAATATTGCGTTATGTGATAGAGACTGCAGTGCAAAATGGTAAAGTAAAGAAAGTGAATGACAGAATAAAATTGGCTGACAAATGAACTATTTGATTCCTTAAATTCTGAAAAAACTAACACTAATTAAAAATCTTTCTTATTTACTCTAAACCTTAGAGAGTTAATCAAGTACTCCCAAGCTGTTTCTTTAACACTAATCTTAAATTCAGGCTCAACCTTCTCTTGTAGAAACTTCTGGTATTTAGTGACACACTTAAGATATGCATTATTAACTATCTCTTCAGTTAGATCATTTGATAAGTTTAAACCTAATTCATTTACAGAGACAATAAACTGATTTATTGGAGGCACATAGTCATTTTCAACAAGTTCATTATGATCATCTTCTGAAAAAATATCTGTTAGCATAATTCCACTACTGTGTTTGGGGTTTACTATAGTCATATAAATAGTTTTATTCTTAGCAAATATCCTAATGCTATTTTCTTTTCCTTATTCCAATGTAAACAATAGAAGCCAGAATTAAAAACATACCTAAATACAATACTATATTTTTATTACGCTTCTTATAGTACACCTTTTCACATTTTAAATACCTGTTTTCTTGTTCCTTAAGATCCCCAAGTGGATTAAATCCAAGTGTATTGTAACATGGACTGCTTTTATATCTATCAAAGTTGGTAGCTTTTGAATCAAATGAAATAACCCTAGCGGCTTGGTTAGGATCTATATAAGACTTCACTGCTTCCATAGCCCCATGTTCAGCCCATTCTTTATTACGTTTTTTTTGTTGTTTTTCTAAAGCTACAATCTCAGCTTCTGTCCACACCTTCTTTTTTTTAGGTTTGGAATTAATAGCTGTATCAATGCTTGAAGTTTTCAACTCTATGTCACTTGCATCTATTTCCTCTTCTAAAGCTTTAATAACGTTTGAACTATTTAATTCAACTTTGGTAGTTAAAGGTTTAGTTTCAGGCTTTGTCTCAGTGGGTGTGCAGTATGCAAATAAAACAATAATTGCTAGTGTAAATAGATACTTCATTATTCAGCAGGGCTTTTATCTTTGAAAGCATTTATTAACATGACAAGTATTATTGGTAATCCCATATAAAAGAACCACTCTGATTTATCATATGTTTCTGTATAATCTTCTACAGAAAAAGGCCAGAAGGACTTATAAGCTTCTTCTCCTTTACCTATTAGTAATAATGTGGTATGAATTAGTCCCCAAACTAAGTAAACAGAGATAAACTTCTTATTAGATATTATTTCTTTCATTTTGTACGCTTTAACCTCATAGGCTGTATTATAAAATTAGCTCATATTTTCAAATTTAGGCATATATGCCTATGTAATATTTTTACTATTGGTGTCACTTTGGCTTCAATGAACAACCTAAGAGACAAGGAGCTATTAATTAAGTTTGGAGATAGATTAAAGACTATTAGGAATGAGCGTAATATGACTCTAGAGCAGTTAGCTTTTGCAGCAGACATTGAAATTAGCCAGGTTCATAGGATAGAAAAAGGCAGCATCAATCCTACTCTTTCAACTTTATCAGCACTATCTAAAGGCTTAGATATGACAATCGCTGAACTAATAGGTGACACTGCCTAGTTTACTTATTATAAGTCTCCATTATCTGCCATACTAATATAGTGGTCATCTGGAGTTAGGATTAAATGGTCCAGTAATTTAATGTCTAATAATTTCCCAGCTTCTTTTACCTGCTTAGTAAGGTTTCTGTCTTGCAAAGAAGGTCTTGTATTTCCTGAAGGATGATTGTGAGAGATAACCAATCCAGTGGCTAGGATTTTCAAGGCTGTTCCAAATAGTAACCTTACATCTGCTATTGCTGATGTTAAGCCACCTACTGACAATTTCTGAACTCCAATTACTCTGTTCGCTTGATTTAAGTACATAACAACAAAATACTCTTTTAGGGCAATCTGTTTTTCAGGGTAGTGTTCCTTTAAAATATGATATGCATCTGAAGAGCTTGTTACTTCAGGTTTTGATCCAATAGCAGGTTTGTAGGTAATTTCAATCTCTGAAACACCGTGTAATGTTTTTCTCATAAGTTAGTTTTTAAAGAAAATCAGGGGTGGAAGAAAGCGATAATATATTTAGTATGTCAGGGGTGAGAGAAGGGATTTACTTATAATATCATTTAGGACTTAGAAAACACTTTCACTTTATATAATTTGTATATCCATTTTACAAAAGACACTTACATAGTATAAATATGAATAGGGGGTGATCAACCTGAAATTTACATAGGGGGTGTATTTATGAGATGTTACTCAGACGCTCTATTTTTTCTTAAAATTTTTGGTCCAAAAAAATATCCTAAACCATTTTTTGAAATTATAGCTATCTTATCCATATGGGATATACCTTTTTCACTAACCTATATTCAATGAAATTAAGTGGCTAGTAGAGTATGTACACAGAGAAATGTATGCAAATTGTATGTACATAAAAAAAGCAGCTACGAGGTATGTTACGTAACTGCTTGATTTCCAAGTGGGCCCACCAGGGCATGATCCTGGGACCCCCTGATTATGAGGGTTTAAAGTTGTATTCTATACCTTTTCTTTTATTGATAATCAATAGGATACAAGAATGAAATAGATTCATATTTCTCATATTTCACCTCTTTTAACACGTTTTACGTGAAAACCTGGCAGAGAACCTGGCCGGGATAGTTAGACTATACTAAAGCAATATATAATAATGCTCAGGTATATTTTTTAAAGGAATCCAATCAATAGTATAATCATATTTTAATAATATTGAAATGTCTCTATTCTTATTTTTATTTTTAGGCTCATAATTCTTTATCTTTTTATTCCAACTCAATAAAGAATTTCCAGGTATATATCTTCCTTGATGAGTTGAAAATTGAGCATATTCAAAATCTGCTTTACTTGGTGGTATTTGATAAGTTGGATCATTACTCATAAATAAAACTATACCTCTTTCTACATTTGTAAATAATTCTTCACACATCTCAATTCTTTTTACATCTTTCCAAAAATCATAACAACCGTTATTATGAGCAACTTGATCACCTAGTGATATATTTTCATCTTGACCAAAAATCTTTAATGGTAAAATTTGATCTTTGGTTTTATATTTAATTTCAACAGGAAAATATTTTCCATTTTTTTCAAGAACTATATCAATGTCAATTTTTCCGCTCCATGGATAGCTTGGAATTAGTTTGTTAGGAATATGATACTCTACAAATACATTATCATAAAGATTAGTTTTTATAAAATAATCTGCAAGATAAATTTGAATAGATATTTCTCTAAGAAAAAAGGAATTTCTCGATTCTAAGGCTTTAGTTATTTGTTCTATAATTTTATTTCTCATATAAATATTTTTACCAATTTGCATGAACATAAGCTCTCCAAGCACCTACAATTTGTCCCAAATTTGCACCATTTGAAAAGATCATCTCTTCTATTTGTGTTGGAGTATAATTTGAATTTAATTGGTTGTTTACAGTCAAAGTCAACATTTCTACTCTATTACAAAATTCTTCATAAAGGCCTGAATGATTATTTGCTTGAACATAATTACCTCCGTTATCAAAAACAATTTCAATCCTATCATTTATGTCCCATAAAAGTTCAATCGATTTTGCTGTCCA
>JACCDH011490583.1_pt1 | contig 12869 bp, 11 predicted proteins | sample 7442481 | NCBI WGS metagenome assembly JACCDH01 (sample SAMN15323433, study PRJNA562643) | freshwater metagenome | isolation source: river surface water | place: USA:Blue River Watershed | collected 2017-08-15
CTCTTTGATGTGCCGCTGGAAGTGGCGCGCGAGCGCCTGAACCGCGCGCGCACGCCGGACAAGTTCGAGCAGGAGAAAGATGATTTCTTCAGCCGTGTGCGCGAGGCCTATCTGGCGCGCGCCGCCAGCTTCCCTGACCGTATCAAGGTGGTGGATGCGACGATGAGTGTCGAGCAGGTCGGGCAGCAGGTGGATCGCCTGCTGGCGGCGCTATGAGCGAGAGCGCGCTCTATCCATGGCAGCAGCGCGACTGGTCGCAGCTGCAGCACATGCGCGAACGGCTGCCGCATGCGATCCTGCTGCACGGCCCGGAGGGCATAGGCAAGGTCGCGTTCGCACATGCTTTCGCTGCATCGCTCTTGTGCGAAACGCCGCAAGCCAGTGGCGAAGCTTGCGGCAGCTGCCCATCCTGCGGCTGGTTTGCGCAATACAGTCATCCTGATTTCCGGCGGCTGCGCCCAGATGCGCTGGAAGCAGAGGAGGCACTCGACAGTGCCGATGCCGAGGGCGGCGCTGACGAGGGCGGTGGCAGTGGCGCTGGCAGCGGCAAGAAGAGCTCGGGCAAGGCGCCATCGAAGGACATACGCATCGAGCAGGTGCGCTCGCTGGCCAGTTTCATGAATGTCTCTACCCATCGCTCCGGCTTGCGCATCGTGTTGCTGTACCCGGCCGAGGCACTGAATGCCCCGTCGGCCAATGCGCTGCTCAAGACCCTGGAAGAGCCGCCGCCGTCGACCTTGTTCCTGCTGGTGACGCACCGCATCGATCGGCTGCTGCCGACTATCTTGTCGCGCTGCCGTCAGTTCGCGATGGCGGCGCCCGATCCCGCTGCAGCACTCACCTGGCTGAAGGCTGAGGGCGTGTCAGACGCAGATCGCTGGCTGGCAGAACAGGGCGGTGCGCCGCTGGCAGCTCGTGATGCGGCCCAGGGCGACAGCGCTGCCGAGCGGGATGAGTTGCTGAGGCTGCTGGCGAGGCCCGATCGCGCGCTGGCGTTGGTCGTCGCGGAACGGCTACAGAAAGCGCCGCTGGCGCAACTGGTGGCTTGGCTGCAGCGATGGCTGTATGACATGGCCTCATTGCAGCTGGGCGGGCGTGTACGCTACTTCCCGCATCACCGGCAGAGCCTCAATGCACTGGTCTCGCGAGTACCTGTCGAGCAGTTGCAGCAGGCCTTGCGTGATGCGGGCGCGCGGCGCGCGGTGGCGGATCATCCGCTCTCGGCGCGCCTGTTCATCGAGGACATGCTGCTGGCCTACACGGGCCTGTTCCGCTGAGCTGACGGTCATTTTCCTGCCTTGCGACTCGCGTCCACGCCGGGCGCTTATCTGTCGTGAGGTGAGATCTTGTCCGATATCGATGCCGCTCTCTCCAGCCCATCCGGCGACCAATTTGCCACGCAAGCAGCCAGCCCCTCTGCCGGCAAGCCGGCCGTCATCTCGCATGCGATAGCCGATCGTGAGGAGCTCTACCTCGCCTACATGCCCTTCCTGATCAATGGCGGCATCTTCGTGCCTTGCCATCGCGATGACGAACTTGGCGACGAAGTGTTCCTGCTGCTGAGCCTGCCGGGCGACGAGCACCGCTATCCGGTGGCGGGCCATATCGTGTGGATCACACCACCCGGCGCCAATCGCATCGAGGGCATAGGCGTGCATTTCCCGGCGGACGAGACCGGGGCGCGGCTGCGGCGACGGATCGAGGACTTGCTGGGCACCATGCTGACCTCGGATCGGCCCACGCATACGCTGTAGCAGGTACGCGCTCAGCGGCCAGTGCGGGCGCCGGCGTAAAATAGGGTGTCCCGTTGCCGGTACTCACCATGTTCATCGACTCGCATTGCCATATTGATTTTCCGGAGCTGGCCGAGCGCCTGCCGGAGATTCTTGCCAACATGCGCAACAACCAGGTCTCGCATGCGCTGTGCGTCTCGGTCACCATGCCCGAATTTCCGCAAGTGCTGGCGCTGGCCGATGCGCACCCGAATATCTTCGCCTCCGTCGGCGTACATCCTGATTATGAAGAGACGGTCGAGCCCACAGTCGACGAGCTGGTCACGCTGGCGAAGCATCCGCGCATTGTCGCCATTGGCGAGACCGGGCTGGATTACTACCGGCTCACCGGCGATCTGGAATGGCAGCGGCAGCGCTTTCGCACCCATATCCGAGCCTCGCGCGAAAGCGGTAAGCCGCTGATCATTCATACCCGCAGCGCGTCCGAAGATACGCTGCGCATCATGTACGAGGAAAAGGCCGGTACCGATCAGGGCGGCGTGGCCGGCGTGATGCATTGTTTCACCGAGTCGCTGGCGGTGGCCGAGGCAGCGATGGCGATGGGTTTCTACATTTCCTTCTCCGGCATCGTGACCTTCAAGAATGCGAAGGAGCTACAGGCAGTGGCACGCGCGGTGCCGCTGGAGCGCATGCTGATCGAGACAGATTCGCCTTATCTTGCACCGGTCCCAATGCGCGGCAAGACCAATGAGCCCGGCTTCGTGCGCTATGTCGGCGAGTTCCTCGCTGACCTCAAGGGCGTGCAGCTGACGACACTGGCCGAGGCGACATCACGCAATTTCCGCATGCTGTTTGGTGTGCCTGAGCTGGCTGACGCTGCCTGATGAAGGATCCGCAGGATCGAAAGCAGTCCTTGTTCCCACTGCGGGGACAAGGACTCAACGCGCAAGCCTTCAACGCACAGGTGCCCAACGTACAAGGAACAGATGCGCAAGGGTGCAATGCTCAGGGACTCATGGCGCAAGGGCTGCAGGATCCGTCGCGGCGCGCGCTGTTCGCGGCCGCATTGTTGCCGGGTCTAGAGCGTTTCTTCGAACCCATGGCCACGCGCGGCGGCTCATGGGATGAATGGTTCCGCGCGATACGTGCCAATGACGTGAATCGCTGCCGTGCGCTGCTTGAGCGCGGCTTTGACGTGAACACGGTCGAGGCCGAGCGTTTCGACACCGGCCTGATCGTGGCCGTGCGCGAGCGCGCCGGCAAGGTCTTCCGGCTGCTGCTGGATGCGCCCGGCGTCAACATCGATGCCCGCTCGCGCAATGGCGATACCGCACTGATGATCGCTGCCTTTCTGCCCGATGCCGTTGCCGTACAGGTCTTGCTGGAGCACGGCGCTGAAGTTAACCGCAGCGGCTGGACACCGCTGCACTATGCGGCTGCGTCGGGCAGTATCCTCGTGATCCGCGTGCTGCTCGATCATCACGCGTATATCGATGCAGAATCGCCGAACAAGACCACGCCCTTGATGATGGCAGCGCGTGCCGGCCACCGGTCTGCCGTGCAATACCTGCTGGATGAAGGCGCCGACCTGTTGCTGAAGAATGAGGTCGGCTTGGGCGCCGCAGATTTTGCACGCGCTCAAGGTCATACCGATCTTGCTGCAGCGCTCGAAGCCAGACAGCGACAGGCCACCCGGCCTTGATGAAACTACAAGCCAGCCACTTAGTCTGAATCGCATCCCGTGCGCGCCCCTTTGGGTGCCGCACGGACTTGTTGCGGGGAAGGCCGGCGCGGCCTTCCATGGTCTTTTCCAGACTCGGAGGCTGACATGAAACACATCTCACCCTGGATCGTGCCATTGCTGCTGGCCGGCGCATGGGCACAGGCACAAACCTCGGCCACCGGCGAGGTGCGCGAGAGCACCGACCCGGCACGCGCGGCGGAGATCGAGAAGAAAGCAAGAGACTTGTCCGGACGCAGCTACGAGGCGCCGGCCTCATCCGGCACGTCGACGGGCGGTACACAAGGCAGTTCGGGTACGTCCGGTACACAAGGCACCAGCCCGTCGCAGGCGTCGCCAGACACCTCCGGTACGTCAGGTGCATCAGGTACATCGGACAGATCAGGCACTTCAGGCACGACGACTGTGCCGCAGACACAGGACCCATCTGGCAACTCGGGCACCTCAGGCACCTCAGGCACCTCAGGCAAGACAAACACGCCACAGACGCCTGACGCATCGGGCAGTTCAGGTACCTCGGGAGCCTCAGGCACGACAACGACGCCCCAGACCCCGGACGCATCCGGTACTTCAGGCACGACCACCACGCCTGCCACACCGGATGCATCCGGCACATCCGGGACTTCCGGGACTTCCGGCACGTCGGGACCGGCCGGCACCGAGGCTGATACCGGCATGCCCCGACCTGATACCGCTACCGGGACCTCGGCACCGGGCGCGTCGGGCGCTTCCGGCGCCGGAGTTACCCCGGTCACCCCGGACGACACGGGCAGCACTGGCGCCACCGGTGGTACAGGCGGCACGGGCGGTACAGGCGGCACGGGCGGTACAGGGGAGATGTCCGGCACCCGGCGCGCGAAGCAGCCCGGCGACGAGCGCTTCGAGGGGGCGGCCGAGCCGCGCTGATGGCGGATGTCCTGCTTCCATGGCGCACGGTGCGTCTGCTACAGTGCCGCCATGGCAAGACAGACTCTGGATCGCATCCTGCAATCGCAGGGCATCGGCACGCGCAAATGGTGCCGGGAATTGATTTCGGACGGCGAGGTCAGCATAGCCGGCGAAGTCGTGACCGACTATCGCGAGAGTTTCGAGACTGAGGGTTTGCGCTTCACGCTGTTCGATGAGGAATGGGTGTATCGCGAGCAGGTGATCATCGCGCTCAACAAGCCGCCCAATATCGAATGCTCGCGCAAGCCCAGCCATCATCCCGGCGTGATGAGCCTGCTGCCCGAGGAATTCACCTGGCGCGATGTGCAGGCGATTGGCCGTCTCGACCATGACACCACCGGCCTGCTGCTATTGACCGATGACGGTGCTTTCAATCACGCGATGTCCTCGCCCAAGCGCCATGTGGACAAGCGCTATCTGGCGACGACTGCCGAGCCGGTGACTGATGCACTGGTCGAGATCTTGCTGGCCGGCGTGCAACTGAATGACGAGCCCCAGCCCTTGCGCGCATCGATCTGCCGGCAAGTCGAATCTCACCAGATCGAGGTCGTGATCGACCAGGGCAAGTATCATCAGGTCAAGCGCATGTTGGCCGCGGCCGGCAACCATTGCGCTGCCTTGCAAAGAACAGCGATCGGTGGACTGACGCTGGCTTCGCTGGGACTGGCCGAGGGGGAGTGGTGCTTCCTCGAGGAAGCTCAGCTGGCGCTGCTGAAGTCGGAGTGACTTGCTACTTCAAATGACACAGCAGACGATTTGTCCGGGGAGCCAGCGGATGAACATCGGACGCATCAGCGTATGACCCGATAACAGGGCTCATAGCGGCTGCCCGGCAGTTTCATCCGTCCCTGCTCGACGAAGGAGGCAAGCAGCCGGTCCATCTGGTCCATGATCGTCGGGTCGCCAACGATCTCGAACGGGCCATAGCGCTCGATCTCCGTAATGCCCTGAACCTTGACATTGCCAGCCACCACGCCTGAGAACGCTCGCCGCAGATTGGCTGCCAGCTGGTGCGGGGGCTGCCGGCGCGACAGATCAAGTGCGCGCATCGAAGTGTGTGTGGGCAGGAAAGGTTTCTGAAAATTCGGGTCGACCTTCAGTCGCCAGTTGAAGTAGTAGGCATCGCTATGATCCTTGCGATGGGCACGCACGGCTTCCATGCCGCGCTTGGCAGTCTGTGCGACACGCTCCGGATCATCGATGATCACCTCATACAGGGATTGCGCACTTTCACCGAGGGTGGCCCCTATGAATTCATCAATTTGCGAGAAGTAAGCTGCTGCCTCGACCGGACCGGTGAAGATCAGCGGGAAGGGTTGCTCGCGATTCTCCGGATGCAGCAGGATACCGAGCAGGTAGAGTATCTCTTCCGCCGTACCGGCACCGCCCGGGAAGACCGTGATGACATGACCGGCGCGCACGAAGGCTTCCAGTCGTTTTTCGATGTCGGGCAGGATCACCAGAGTGTTGAAGATAGGGTTGGGTGTTTTGGCAGCAATGATGCAGGGCTCGGTGAACTCGAGATAACGTCAGCCGCCGATGCGCTGCTTGGCATGGCCGATGGTGGCGCCTTTCATCGGGCCTTTCATCGCGCCCGGTCCGCAACCGGTACAGATATCCATGCCGCGCAGGCCGAGCTGATAGCCGACCCGCTTGGTATATTCATACTCGGTGCGTGAGATCGAGTGACCGCCCCAGCAGACCACGAGGTTAGGGCTCATGGTCCGTTGCATCACGCCGGCATTGCGCAGGATGTGAAAGACCAGGTCGGTGACTGCCACCGAGTCCGACAGCACGCCCTCTGCATGCTGCTCAAGCTCGCTGCTGGTATACAGGATGTCGCGCAGCACCGAAAACAGGTGCTCGCGTATGCCCTGGATCATGACCCCATCGACAAAGGCGCTGCCCGGTGCATGCTTGAGCTCGAGCTTGATGCCGCGCTCGCGGTGCACGATCTGTATGTCAAATTCCGGATAGGTATCGAGCAGCTTTTTGCCGTTGTCGAGGTGATCGCCGGAGCTGAGCACGGCCAGCGCACAGCTGCGGAAGACCTGGTGCAGGCCGCTATGGCTGTTGTCCAGCAGTTTTGCTATTTCCTGTCGAGAAAGAACTTCGAGCTTGCCCTCCGGCGCAACCATGCTGTCGATGACAGAAAATTCCATACCTTGCTTTCCTTGAGCTTTGTGGCGGAAATGTGACGTCATCTTACCTTGCCCCAAGCCGGTCCTGCAGTACGTTTCCCAAATGTGCAGGATCGGAATCCCAGCTCGGCCCAACTGAATGCCGACAGCTGCCTGGCTTCCGGTGACGGCTGAGATGGTTACTTAAGGAAACATCTCAGCGTTTGTTGCCGGAAAACACGGCTCTGATTGAGCTTTGTCAATCGAATGTTCGGGTAAAGCACTCGCCCCCCGCAAATGAAGCGAATAGCATCAGGGAGTTCTCCTACCGGAGACGATGCGAATTTAGCCTACAGGAAAGCCAATTGACGATCACGACGATGGGAGACGAGGACTGCGCCGGATCCGGGCTCGTGTCCCGCGCGGTGGGTGAGCCGGATGATTTCGAGCGCATCGCGGCCACCAGCCCGGACATTATCTTCATTTACGACCGGCTGACCGACAAGCTGACGTATTGCAATCACCGCGTGACCGAGGTGCTGGGCTGGTCGGTGGATACTTTTCTCTCGCCCAAGGTCAGGAGCGAGCGGCATTTCCTGCATCCTGACGATCACGCTACATTTTCCGCCTGGCTGGGCAATGCGCTGTGCGCACATGGTGATGCAGTTTATGAGAACCAGCATCGTGTGCTGCATGCCGATGGCAGCTGGCGCTGGATGCGGATGCGGGTCGCGCCTTTTCATACCGATGGCGGACAGGTCAGGCAGCTGATCGGGACTGCGACCGATATCACCACCCAGGTCATGATGCAGGAAGCGCTGCGGCGGCAGACCAGCATACTTGAGCTGATCTTGAACAGCATGCATGAAGGCGTGATTGTCTGCGACCAGAACGGGGAACTGCTGCTGGTCAACCGCTCTGCCGAGGCCATGCTCAAGCTGGGCGAACCGCTGACCAGCCTGTCGCAAGTGAAGGCCGCGCATACGCATGAGCAGAGCATACAGGCCGGCCTGCGGGTCTGGCATCAGCATCCGCTGGCGCGCGCCCTGAAGGGCGAGACGGTTGCGGACTATGAGCTGTCGCTCTACGACCGGCGGCGTGGGCTGGCCGTCACGCTCAGCCATGCATCTGCGCCTCTCAAGGATGGCAGCGGCGAGATTATTGGCGCGGTCGATGTTTTCCGTGATGTGACGGACAACCATCGCGCTCGGCAAGAGCTGCAACGCGCGGAAGAACATTTCCGTCTGCTGGTTGAGGGCACGAATGATTACGCAATCTTCATGCTCGACAGTCAGGGTCTGGTGGTCAGCTGGAATCCCGGCGCCGAGCGCATCCTTGGCTACCGTAAGGAAGAAATCCTCGGTCAGGATTTTGGAGGTTTCTTTACCAGCGAGGACAGGATGCGCGGCGAGCCGCTGCGTAAGCTGAACCAGGCGAGGACCGAGGGTCGCTCCGAGGAAGACAGCTGGCGCATGCGCAAAGATGGTCAGCGCTTCTGGTGCACCGGCGTGATCGGCGCACTGCATGATGCCCAGGGTAAGGTGAAGGGCTTTGTCGAGATCATGCGTGACAACACCGAGCGACGCCTCGCGGAGCAGAATGTATTCTTCCTCGCTAATCACGACCCGTTGACTGGGCTGGCTAATCGCGCGCGCTTTCTGGAACGTCTGCATGAATCCCTGCTGAATGCGGACCGCGACAACACCCAATGCGCCTTGCTGCTGCTGGACCTTGACCGCTTTAAAGGTATCAATGACACGTTGGGTCACCAGGCCGGCGATCAATTGCTCAAGGATGTGGCCGCCCGTCTGCTGGATTGCGTGCGGGAAACCGATACCGTTGCGCGGCTGGGCGGCGACGAATTCGTGGTGATACTGACACGACTGAAGTAGCTGGCGGCTGCCGAAATCATCGCCGAGAACATCATTCGCGAGCTGGCCAAACCGTTCGAGATCAATGCTCATCCGGTCAATACTGGCGCCAGCGTGGGCCTGGCAATGTATCCGCAGGACGGCACCGAAGCCGGGGAGCTGCTGCAGAAGGCTGATCTAGCGATGTACCGCGCCAAGTCCAACGGCCGTAACCGCTATCGTGTGTTCTCTCCCGGGATGCTGACCGAAGTGCAGTTGCGGCAGGAGCAGGAAGAGGCGCTGCGCAGCGCGCTGGCCCATGGCGACTTCGAGCTCGGCTATCAGCCGCAGATCGATCTGCACACGCTGGAGCTGGTCGGCGTCGAGGCCTTGCTACGTTGCGGCCATCCTGTGCTGCAATCCATGCCGACCCGCAAGGTGATTATCTTGGCGGAGGAAACCGGACTGATCGTCAGCTTGGGTGAGTGGGTGATGCGTACGGCACTGGCGCAGATGTCGCGCTGGCGCGTGGCCGGCCTGCCTGAGTTCCGGCTGGCGATGAACATTGCGCCGCCGCAGCTGATGAGCCCCGGCTTCACCGATACCCTAGCGGCTTTACTGCTGTCCCATGAGATATCGCCGCGCTGCATCGATATCGAGATCACCGAGGGCGCGTTAGTCATGGCGCGTGAGCGAAGTAGCGATGTGATGGACAAGTTGAAATCCATGGGCGTGTCGATCAGTGTAGATGACTTTGGCACTGGCATTTCGACGCTGTCCTACCTAAAAGATTTTCCGGTAGATGTACTGAAACTGGATCCCGCGCTGATTCGCAACCTGCCGCGCGACCATGAAGACAAGGCCATCGTGTCGGCCATCATCAAGCTGGCGCGCGACCTGCAAATCAAGGTCATTGCCGAGGGAGTCGAAACTTTCGAGCAGCTCAACTATCTGCGCACCACGACCTGCCACTATGTGCAGGGATTCCTGTTCAGCGAAGCTGTCCGCCCGGACAAGCTGGAACAAATGCTGCTCAATCGCAGTCAGCAAGGACAGATCTTCCACTGAGTAGCCGCGTCCAACGCGGTGTGAATCCAGATCATTTCCTCCAACCCGGCCGCAACTGCTGGCGCATCGAACATGCGCACCGTTTTGCCATGCTGGTCGATGCCGCCGACTGTTTTTCTGCGGTGCGCGCTGTGCTGCGCAATGCCACGCGCAGCATCTTCATTCTCTCGTGGGACATCGACAGCCGATTGCGGCTGGTGCCCGGTGGTGCCAATGACGGCTGGCCGGAGCCGCTGGGCGATTTCTTGCATGCGCTGGTTGCAGAGCGGCCGGGGCTGCAGGCCTGGCTGCTGAACTGGGATTTCACCATGCTTTATGCGATGGAGCGCGAATGGCTGCCAGTTTACCGGCTGGGTTGGCGCACGCATCGCCGCCTGCATTTCCAGATGGACGGGCATCACCCGATCGGCGCTGCGCATCACCAGAAAGTGATCGTGGTTGATGATGCGCTGGCCTTCGTCGGCGGGCTGGACCTGACCGCTGCTCGCTGGGATACGCCTGAGCATCATTGGCATGATCCGCGCCGCACGGATGGCGTCGGCCATGTTTACGCGCCTTTCCATGATGTGCAGGCCATGGTCGATGGTGATATTGCACTGGCGCTGGGTCAGTTGTGCCGAGAGCGCTGGCGGCGCGCGACCGGGCACTGCCCGGAAAATCAGGATCATCGCGGGCCGAGGTATCCCGCCTCCGACCTATGGCCGAGTGACGTGATACCGGACCTGACCGAGCTGCCCATCGCCATAGCACGCACCGAGCCCGAGTTCGACGGCCAGCCAGGCGTCAGCGAAATTGCGCACTGGTACGAGGACGCGATTGCAGCAGCCGAGCGCAGCCTGTTTTTCGAGAACCAGTATTTCACGTCGACCCTGATCGCCGATGCGCTGGCCAAGCGGTTAGCAACGGCCAGTGGCCCGGATGTGCTGCTGGTGTCGCCGCAAAAGCAGAGTGGCTGGCTGGAAGAGGTAACCATGGGCGTCCAGCGCGCGCGTCTGCACCGGCGGCTGCGCCTGACGGATGGGCATGGCCGCTACCGGCTGGCCTGTCCGGTGCTGCCGGATCACGGCCAGGGCTGCCTGAACGTGCACAGCAAGCTTTGCATTGTCGATGATGATGCGCTGACGATAGGCTCGGCCAATCTGTCAAATCGTTCTATGGGCTGCGATACCGAGTGCAATCTCTGCATCGTCGCTGATGGCACGCCGGGGCAGCGTCGTCGCATCCGTGCTGGCATTGCCGCGCTGCGCGCCAGGCTGCTGGGCGAGCATCTCGATGTGCCGCCGGCACAGGCGGCGCTGCCGGGCTCGTCGCTGCCGCTGCTGGCCGGCGTGGATGCGCTGTCTCATCCGCCGCGCTGCCTGCAGGCCTTCGAGCCGCTGGCACAGCCAGAAATGGATGCGCTGATTCCGGTGCAGGCGCCGTTCGATCCGGAACGCATCGTCGATCCCGAGCAATTGCTGGCGCAGATGCTGCCGCGCGAGAGCCGCGAGCCCTTGCCGCGCCGCTTCGCTGGTCTGGTGCTGCTGGCGCTGGTGCTGTGCGGGCTGGCGTTGGCCTGGCGCTATACGCCGTTGCAGTCCTATCTGAACCTGCCGGCGCTGGTATCGCTGGCGACCGGATTGCGCGATCTGCCGATGACGCCTTTGCTGGTAGTGGTGGCCTATGTGGTGGCCGGCGTTGTCATGCTGCCGGTGACCTTGCTGATTGCAGTGACCGGCATGGTCTGGGGCGCGATGCCGGGCGCGCTCTATGCGCTGGCCGGCACGCTGGCGTCGGCGGCTTGCGGCTATGGCCTAGGCGCGGTGCTGGGGCGCGATGCGGTGCGGCGCCTGCTGGGCGCTCGCATGAACCGGCTGTCACGACGCGTCGCGCAGCGCGGCCTGCTGGCGGTGATCATTGTGCGCAGCCTGCCGCTGGCGCCGTTCGGCGTGGTCAATCTGGTGTCGGGTGCCTCGCATATCAGCCTGCGCGATTATCTGCTGGGCACGCTGGTCGGCATGCTGCCTGGCGTGCTGCTGACCACCACCTTTGCACATCATCTGGTGCTGGTGCTGCGCGAACCCAGCCAGCAGACACTAGGGATCTTGCTGATCGTGGTGCTGCTGCTGTCGGGCATCGGCATCGCGATGCGGCGGCTGGTCGGCAAGCGTGCCGAGGGCCAATGAAGCTCGCCACGCCATGGCCAGTGAGCGTGGCGACCTGGAACATACATGCGGCCGTCGGCATGGACGGTCATTTCTCGCCGCAACGCATTGCGGATGTGCTGCGCGAGACGGATGCCGATATCGTCGCGCTGCAGGAAGTGCCGCTGGGCGGCACGCACTGGCCCAATGTTCTGCAACTGCTGGCCGGCAGCCTCGACCGGGTCGGCGTCGAAGGGCCGACCTTCAGCGTTGGTGGCCGTCGTTTCGGCAATGCCGTGCTGTCGCGCTTTCCGGTGCTGCGCACGAGGCGCATCGATATCTCTTTCGGTGCGCATGAGCCACGCGGCGCGGTTGATGCCGACATTCATTGCCATGGCAGTCCCTTGCGCGTGATCGCTACCCATCTCGGGTTGCGCGCTGCCGAGCGGCGGGCGCAGGTGGCGCGCCTGCTGCAGGTCTTTGACACCGACGAGATGCCGGTGCTGCTGATGGGTGATGTGAATGAATGGTTTGTCTGGGGCCGCACGCTGCGGCGGCTGGTGTCGCATTTCCAGCCAGTGCCAGCGCCGGCCACGTTCCCGGCCTGCTGCCCGCTGTTTGCGCTGGACCGAATCTGGATACGGCCGCGACACCGACTGGTACAGGTGCGCGTGCACGCCAGTGCGCTGGCGAAAAAGGCCTCAGATCACTTGCCGCTGCTCGCGCACATCAGTGCGTGACTGCATCGCCGGTCCGACGCTGGCGGCAAGGCAGGCATCGACAATGCCGGCCGCCGCGGCGTCATAATGATAGGGACTGACCATCAGCAGCGAGCGCTCGGCAAAGCCCTGCCAGCGCCGTACGTCCGCCAGCATGGGCGCGGCCGCCTCGACCCAGGCATCGACATCAAGCTCGCGCACATGGCCGTTCTTGCCATCGACCACCAGCTCGCCAGCCACACCGGCATGAGGCGACACGATCACCGGCAAACCGGCGGCGCAGGCCTCATTGGCAACCACGCCCCAGACATCAGCCTCGGTCGGGAACAGGAATACTCGCGCCGAGCGATAAAGCAAGGGTAATTGCGCCTGCGATGCGAAACCATGGAAGCTGGTCTCGACCTGATCGGCGATGGCATCGGCCTGTGCGCGCAAGGTCGGCAGCTCGCTGCCCGAGCCGACGAACAGCAAGCGGATTTTTCTGTTGAGCCTTTGCGCCAGACCGCGCGACACATCAAGCGCGAAAGCAGGGCGCTTGGCCGCTTCCAGACGGCCGCAGAACAGCAG
>JACCDH011700181.1_pt1 | contig 12868 bp, 15 predicted proteins | sample 7442481 | NCBI WGS metagenome assembly JACCDH01 (sample SAMN15323433, study PRJNA562643) | freshwater metagenome | isolation source: river surface water | place: USA:Blue River Watershed | collected 2017-08-15
ATGGATTAAGGATTGAGGAAGGTGTCCAAGTTACTACACATTGCGTAATCACCACGCATTCAAGCCATCAATCGATTCGGTTGTATGGATCATCCTATGCGGGAAAGGAAATGATTGGATATGTTAAAGGGAGTGTAACTATTGGGAAATATTCCTTTATTGGTCCGCACAGTACGATTATGCCTGGAACTATCATCGGAAAAGGAAGTTTAGTTCATGCATACAGTTACGTCAAGGGAGAATTTCCAGATTTTTCGATAATTGGCGGGAATCCAGCCAAGGTGCTTGGTGATACCCGAACAATAGACCGTACGTTGCTTGACCAATATCCTGAATTGAATTCGATGTATAATGAGTGGACGAACTAATTGGCTTGCCTATGGGTGTGCAATCCTTGTATTACTCGATGCGTTTTTTATTCCTGATATTCGGATTTCAAGCCAATTGCCGGCATTTCAATTAACTGATTTCTTACTTCCAATTATCGGACTCCTTTTACACCCCAAATTACCCCAAGTTAGAAAAGAATGGTGGTTTATTTGGATTGCATTATTTGCAGGTTATATGTTGCTTCCAATATTGATTAATGGTCGGATTAAGCAATGGAACGACTATTTCGAATTGTATAGGTTTATAAAATTAGGGGTGATTTTCTTGTTATTTAGGTTTACCCAAAGTAAACAACTACCCCCCCTGATTGTGGGGAGTTTTATGTTATTATCGCTCATTAATTTGCTGCACTTATACAACGTATTTAATATCAATGAACTCTTAACATACGCAAATGGTGATAGTATTCACTTTAAACTTTTCGGAAAGGATTCTCTTGGAAATCCAGCGGTAAAACGAATGTTAGGCACCATGGGAAATCCCAATACCAATGCCTTGTTGTTTTTGTTTTTTACCGTATATTTTTTACCCATAGAAAATAACCGAGCACATTGGTCGCTATGTTATTCCGCACTATTCATGGTATTTCTGTGTCAATCGAGAACTTCCCTTCTTGCTGCAGGTATCGTGATTGTGTCGTTATTGATTCTAACAAAAAAGGACGGTATAAAGGCCGCAGTTTGGAAGGTTGTTTCTAGTATAGGGCTCTACGTATTAGCGACCATGATTGCGACTTCGTTTTTTAAATATACAAGCTACAGTAATAGTTTAATTGATGGTTCAGCTCTATATTCCACGTCATTGCGCAGCAGGTGGGAATCATGGTCTATCCTGTGGGATATGATAAAAACTAAGCCGCTCTTTGGTTTCGCACCTTATAAATCATATTTCACTGCGCATCAATTATATGCAGAAAATGAATATTTACTCATTTGGTGGCGGTATGGGATCTTTGGATTGTTGTTTTATTTAGGGATATTCCTTTTACCTTTTTGGGAACTATTTAGACGAAAATTGGATGCACACTCGGTAAAATCGATGATTATGATTGGCGTCATGTTAATCGCTGCATTAACAAACAACCCGCTAACAGAACGTACAATAAGTGTGCTCTTTGTGTTTATACTTGCAAGTGGATTACCAAAATCAAAAGAACATGAAAAAACTCTTGCTCATTGGTAGTAATACCGGAAACGCGCATTTAAAAAACTATTTGGAATTAGTACGTGATGACTTCGATGAAGTCTTGGTTGTAAGTGATTACCCTGTAGAATACGCCCCGTCTAAATCGGTTTCATTTTCACTTAAGAATCCATTTAAAATTAGGAATTCCATTGAAAAACTTAGACAGATTATCCACGATTTCAACCCAAGCATTATACATGTGCACCAAGCAAACAGCTATGCGTTTATTGCAGGCAAAGCCAATAATAAAAGTATTCCCTTGGTACTCACTGCCTGGGGAAGCGATGTACTCCTTTTACCAAAACAATCAATCATACATCGGTGGTTAGTAAAGCAGGCCTTAGCTAAGGCTGACATTGTAACAGCAGACTCCGTACAAATGATTCAGGAAATACATGCTTTGTGCCCAGGGAAAGATGTAGTAAATGCAAATTTTGGAGTGGATTTAGATATACCTGAGGCAATGAATACCGACCGTGAACTCATACTTTATTCGAATCGGATGCATGAACCGATCTATCGAATCGAAGACATCCTTATCGCATTTAAGGCGTTTTGCAAAGACATGAACGGACACTTAATTCTTGCTGGCAAAGGAAGTTTAACAGAAAATCTCAAAGCTTATACCAATCAACACCTGCTTACTCAACAGGTTACTTTCACCGGTTTTGTTACAAAAACTCAGAATAAAGCGAACTATTTGAAGAGTAAGTTTTTTATTTCAATTCCTAAAAGTGACGGCACATCGATTTCGTTACTCGAAGCCATGGCATATGGTTGTATTCCAATGTTATCCGATATCCCTGCGAATCGAGAATGGGTTGAAGATGGGAAAAATGGTATTATAATCGGTCGAACAGAACCATTGAATAAGGCAATTCAACGAGGGCTCGAATTAGATGTAGAAAAGGTTCAACTTTACAACCGTGAACTAATAAATCAACGGGCAACAAAAAGTGCTAATGCTGAACTATTTAAGGGAATTTACTCCCGTATATTAGCGTCTGAAGCCAAGGCAAATCGATAGTACAAGTACAGGGTAAAGATCAACCAAATGGCTTGAACATAAGATACCGTTTGCAGGGTTAATAGAAACACGTCCGATGATTTTCCGTAGAGCAAAGGGAAAACCCAAAAGGGTATCACTTGAATTAAGGAACTCACCACGCCCATAATCAAGGCATAACGTTGTTTGTTTAGCAGCAGAGGAAGTGCTGAAATCGGTGATAGGACAAAGTTAACCATTAACCAAAAGGCCATCGTTTCTGCATAAGTGCCTGCTATTCCCCAAGTAGTTCCAAAAACAAATCCGAAAATCTCGGTACCATAGAAAAAAAGTATGGTGAAGGGAACAATAGAAATCAAAGTAAGCACACCAATGGTTTTGGAAAGAATCGGTGTAAGTTCCTTTTTTTTGTGCATTGCTTCAGAGGAACGGTTATAAAAGAGTTGTCCAACAGATACACCTACCAACATCAATGGAATTCGTAGCATTTGATACGCGTGACCATACGAACCATAAACTGCTTCACCGAAATACGCCAAAATCAAGGTTGCAAGCAACATATCCCTGCCGTTGTCAATGAACACATGTGGAAGATTCAATAGCGGGAATTCCCGATGTTCCTTGAGAACTACACGAGTTTTACGTGAGGAAAACAACGTTCGGAACCGATGATGTGTTTTTCGAAAGTCCCAAATAAATTCAAGGGCAGAAATGACAAATCCCAACAAGGTAGCAAGAATAAGTCCGAAGGATTTCCAATTCAAGAAAAAGAAACCCCATTTAAGTGCATTAGAAACCAAGGAGTTGGTGATTTTTTGTCGGGAAATTATACCATACGTTCCGGTACGAACGGCCCAACTGGTGCCCACATTAATAACAATCATAGCGGCCGCCCCGAGTATTACACAAAGTATAAACCAAGGCTGAAGATTCATTAGATCAAACACCAAGGAAAAGACTAATAAAAAACAGGCAATAAAAACTAAGAGCCAAAAAGAAAATAAATAAACAAACCGATACATCAAATAGGAATGCTCATCGCGTTTGGGTAAGGGAAGAGCCGCTTCATATCGCAAGGTGGCTATGGAAGAAATGAAGGCAATTAAACGCATGTAATAAAGCATTTCACCCATTTCGGCGTTGGAATAAAGCCGGGTTAAAATCGGTGCGATGGCATACCCAATCACCTGAGCCATTAAGGTCCCTGAAAAAAGCACGGTGAACGATTTAAATACATCGCTCTTAGTGAACTGTCTTATTCTTTGTAATGGCATTCAATACAAAGATACTATGATTATATTTGTCGGACTAATTCAGAAATGTATGAAACACGTAGCGGTTATTGGAGCAGGAACCATGGGAAATGGGATTGCACACGTATTTGCCCAATTTGGACATCAAGTAAACATCATTGATATATCGCAAACTGCGCTTGATAAAGCGATTGCAACCATCAGTAAAAACCTTGACCGACAAGTAAGTAAAGGGGCGCTGACCGAAGCAGAGAAAGAAGCAACCTTAGCTAATTTAACTACGCATACCGACATGAAGTCAGGAGTTGAAGGAGTATCACTGGTAGTAGAAGCTGCAACGGAGCATGTTGACTTGAAACTTAAGATCTTTAAGGAATTGGATGCGCTTACCGATCCTTCTGTAATATTAGCTACAAACACATCTTCCATTTCTATTACTCAAATTGCTGCGATAACTGGACGACCGGACAAAGTCATAGGAATGCATTTCATGAATCCTGTTCCGGTAATGAAATTGGTTGAAATAATCCGTGGGTATTCTACTTCAGATGAGGTAACAAACACGATTATGGACATGTCTAAAAAACTGAATAAAGTTCCTGTTGAGGTGAACGACTATCCTGGGTTTGTAGCGAACCGTATATTAATGCCAATGATAAATGAAGCAATTTACACCTTATATGAAGGTGTGGCCGGCGTAGCGGAAATTGATACGGTAATGAAATTAGGGATGGCTCATCCGATGGGACCCTTACAACTCGCGGATTTTATCGGGTTAGACGTTTGTCTTGCTATTTTACGCGTATTACACGACGGATTCGGAAATCCGAAATATGCACCATGTCCCTTGTTGGTAAACATGGTTATGGCCGGTAAAAAAGGTGTAAAATCTGGGGAAGGATTTTATTCTTGGAGCCATGGCACCAAGGAACTAATCGTCGCAGAGAATTTTAACAAATAAGGTTACAGATTATGCTTTCTTGGCATATAAGACTGCTCTAACTTATCATATTCAAAAGGGAAATCAAACAAGTCGCCCATTGTACAATTCAAGGCTGACGCAATTTTCACATAGGTCAATAATTGCGGGTTCGATTTACCGTTTTCAATTACGGATAAATTTGAAGGCTCCATTCCTACTGCCTGAGCTAAATCCTTTAACGCTTTTCCTTGTTTTTTGCGAATTAATCTAATTTGCTTTCCAACATTTATCAATAGGTCTTTATCTGAATTCGTTGCCATATGCTATTGAAGTTTAAGTTAGTTCATGTAAAGGTCAAAAATACATAGAATAATCCTATTGAAACCTAAGGAGAAAAATAAAAAAGCAAAAACCACTATTTTAGTAACGAATCCTTTAATTCAGTAACAACTATCTTATCTATTGGGAAGGTCATTTGATCTGGAATTAAGTCCGTCAATGCACGCCATTCTACCCATTCAAAATCACTTGAATCCAATGAACCGATAGGGCTATTTTTTAACATAACATTAATCTTATTTGAATTTAATGTTACTAAATAATAAAATGAAATGATTTGGTCTTCCGCGTTAAAAACGGAAGATTGATAGAATTCATTCACATAAAACAAGCGCGCGGATTCAACAGGAACACCTAATTCTTCTAGAAACTCTCTTTTTAATGCATCTAAAATCCCTTCCCCCAGCTCCAAACCGCCGCCAGGAAACTTAGTAAATTCAAATCCATTTCGTCGTTCATGGGATATAAGGACTTCGCCTTGATCATTAATTACAATGCCATATACTCTTAGATTGAATCGAGTAACCAACTATTTAATAAACTTAAACGAGGTCCCTGGATAAACGGCATCATCCCCCAATTCTTCCTCAATGCGAAGCAACTGATTATATTTTGCCATACGGTCACTTCGAGATGCTGAACCCGTTTTAATTTGGCCGGTATTTAACGCAACGGCTAAATCGGCGATGGTGCTATCTTCTGTTTCACCGGAACGATGACTCATAACGGACGTATAGCCATTGGAAGTTGCCATTTGAACAGCTTGAATGGTTTCAGTTAAGGAACCAATTTGATTAACTTTTACTAGAATTGAGTTAGCAATTCCCTCGGAAATCCCTCTGGATAAGCGTTCGGTATTTGTCACGAACAAATCATCTCCTACTAATTGCGTTGATTTACCTAATTCATCCGTAGCTAATTTCCATCCCGCCCAATCATCTTCAGCTAGACCATCTTCGATAGAAATCAACGGATATTTTTGGCACCAATCTTTCCAATAACCTACCATTTCCGATGACGTTCGTTTCTCACCTGTGGATTCAAACTCGTATAATCCTGTTGTTGCGTTATAAAATTCAGAAGAAGCGGCATCCAGTGCGATGTACATATCGTGACCGGGCTTGAAACCTGCTTTTTCTACGGCTTCAATCACCACTTGAATGGCTTCTTCGTTAGAACCGAGATTTGGAGCAAAACCGCCTTCATCGCCTACGTTGGTTGACATTCCTCGTTTTTTTAACACACCTTTTAATTGATGAAAAACCTGTGTGCCCCAACGAAGTCCTTCAGAAAATGAGGAAGCCCCCAAAGGCATAACCATGAATTCTTGAATGTCTATTTTGTTATCGGCATGTGAACCTCCATTTAATATATTCATCATCGGTACAGGCATTGTAACGGCTCCTACACCGCCTACATAGCGATACAAACTCAAATCTGCCTCTATTGCTGCTGCCTTTGCTACTGCTAGGGAAGTTCCAAGAATCGCGTTAGCCCCCAATTTTGCCTTGTTTGAGGTTCCATCCAATTTGATCAAAAGAGAATCTATGCCTTTCTGATTAAATACATCGACACCTTGAAGCGCCTCGTTAATCACCGTGTTTACATGTGAAACTGCATTCAATACGCCCTTACCTAAATATACATTAGGGTCGTTATCTCTTAATTCAACCGCCTCATGCGCTCCGGTTGAGGCTCCTGAGGGAACAGCTGCTCTTCCTAAAACACCAGACGAGGTAATAACATCAACTTCTATGGTTGGATTACCGCGTGAATCTAAAATTTGTCGCGCAAAAACGTTAGCTATAAAACTCATGAAATGGATTAGTTAAGTTGATTTATAAATTGATCAAATAGATATCTTGAGTCATGGGGTCCAGCCGATGCCTCCGGATGATATTGTACTGAAAAAACTGGTTTATTTTTCATGGCTATTCCAGCAATTGTGTGGTCATTCAGGTGAACATGCGTAATCTCAATTTCAGTTTGAGCGTCAATGCTTTCTTTTGTTATAACAAAACCGTGATTTTGAGAAGTGATTTCTCCTTTCCCTGTAAGCAGGTTTTTTATTGGATGATTTATACCTCGATGTCCATTGAACATTTTCTCGGTTTTTAAGCCCTGACTTAATCCCAAAATTTGATGTCCTAAACATATACCAAATACGGGACGATTCAAGGCTACAATATCTTTCACTAAGGAAATTGAATTCGGCATAGCGGATGGATCTCCAGGACCATTAGAAAGCATATACCCGTCTGGATTAAACGAATTAATTTCATCCAGTGTTGCTGATAATGGAAAAACACGTACATGACATCCCCGATCTGTAAGGCAACGAATGATGTTCTTTTTCACACCAAAATCTAATAGGGCCACTCTAAATCGAGCATCTGAATTTTCAGGAAATACGTCGTACGCTTCTTTAGTAGCAACCTTCGAAGATAATTCGAGCCCGTTCATTTCTGGAATAGTAGCTAACTTATCTTTAAGTTCTTCAATATTCAAATTTTCAGAAGAAATTATCGCATTCATAGCTCCTTTGCTTCGAATATGCCGAACTAATGCTCGTGTATCAACATCTGCAATACCAACTTTATTTTGTGACTCGAATAATTCCTGTAAAGACGAATATCCTGAAGGCCGTGAAAAGCCATTAGAAAACTTTTTTGTAATTAGACCTGAGATCATCACTTGATCTGATTCAACTTCAGTTTTATGAACGCCATAATTACCAATGTGTGCGGTAGTCATTACCAAAAGCTGTCCAAAATATGATGGATCAGTAAATACCTCTTGGTAACCGGTCATCCCCGTATTAAATGCTATTTCACCGCTTGCTGTTCCTTTGGCACCTATGGCTGTACCTTTAAAAACGGTACCGTCTTGTAATACTAAAATTGCGGGTTGTGAATTTGTCATGGAATTATTTTGACAAAATTAATCGCTTCAAACGAAGCAGCACCTGTATAAAACAAAAAAGACGACTAAAAGCCGTCTTTTTTTATCAACATGTGTGAATAGCTTATGCCTCTTTTGATTCTTCTTCAGAAGAATCATCTGATGTAGGTTCTGTGGCATCTGGTGCTTCTTCAGCTACTGGTGCTTCTTCAGCTACCGGTGCTTCTTCAACTACCGGTGCTTCTTCAGCTACTGGTGCTTCTTCAGCTGCTGGTGCTTCTTCAGCTACTGGTGCTTCTTCGATTATTATAGCATCTTCAACTACAGCTTCAGCCGCAGCATCTGTTGGAGTTGAATCAACCACTACTTTTTCACTCGTTGCACTTGAACCACCTCGACGTGAGCGGCGTGTAGTTTTCTTCGTACGATCTGTGTTGTAGATTTCATTAAAATCAACTAATTCAATCATACACATTTCGGCATTATCACCTAAGCGGTATCCGGTACGAATGATTCGAGTATATCCACCATTACGCTCAGCGATTTTAGGTGCAATGTCTCTAAATAATTCCGTAACAACTTCCTTATTTTGTAAATAAGAGAATACTACCCGACGCGAATGCGTAGAATCCGTTTTTGATTTAGTAAGAATTGGCTCAACAAAAACGCGCAGCGCCTTTGCTTTAGCAAGGGTTGTATTGATTCGTTTATGTTGAATCAATGAACAAGCCATATTCGAAATCATTGCCTTTCTGTGGGCTGATTTTCTTCCTAGATGGTTTAATTTATTTCCGTGTCTCATCTCTCAGGTCTTTGCGACTAGTCTTTGTCTAATTTATACTTTGCTACATTCATTCCAAAAGTAAGTCCTTTATTATCTACAAGGTCTTCTAATTCTGTAAGAGATTTCTTACCGAAATTTCGGAATTTCAATAAATCTGATTTCGCGAAAGAAACCAAATCACCAAGGGTATCAACTTCAGCTGCCTTTAAACAATTCAAGGCACGAACAGACAAGTCCATATCGACCAATTTTGTTTTAAGCAATTGACGCATGTGAAGCGAGCTTTCATCAAACTCCTCGGTTTCTGTTTTCATTTCGTTATCCAATGTGATTCGCTCATCAGAGAATAACATAAAATGTTGAATTAAAATTTTAGCAGCTTCCTTCAACGCTTCTTTCGGATGAACTGAACCATCTGTGGTAATATTAAGTACCAATTTCTCGAAATCCGTTTTTTGTTCTACACGATAATTTTCAATCGTATATTGAACGTTTTTAATCGGAGTAAAGATTGAATCAATAAAGATAGTACCAAATGGAGCGTCTTCTAGTTTATTCTCCTCTGATGGATAGTAACCACGTCCTTTAATGATTGTAAGTTCCATCTCTAACTTCACAGAAGGTTCCATATTACAAATCACTAAGTCTGGATTCAACACTTGAAACCCATTTGTAAACTTACCGATATCACCTGCTGTTAAAGTATTTTGTCCAGTAATAGAAACAATCACCGTTTCATTATCCACAGAATCAATTTGTTGTTTAAATCGAACTTGTTTCAAATTAAGGATCATTTCTGTCACATCTTCAACCACTCCTTTCATGGTGCTAAACTCATGATCAACGCCCTCTATACGGATAGAGGAAATTGCAAACCCTTCTAGAGAAGATAAAAGAATTCTTCTTAGCGAGTTACCGATTGTAATGCCATAGCCTGGTTCAAGTGGGCGAAATTCAAATTCTCCATTAAACGCATCCGATTGGAGCATTACAACTTTATCCGGTTTTTGAAAATTAAGTATTGCCATTGCTGAAATTAAAAATTATTTAGAATACAATTCGACGATTAGTTGTTCCTTGATGTTTTCAGGGATCATATCACGAGAAGGCATATTAATCAATTTACCTGTCATGGTTGCTCCATCCCAATCAATCCAATCTAGTCTTTTGTTAATCGAGTTCAATGAAGAAACAACAGCTTCAAGCGATTTAGATTTTTCACGAACACTTACAGTATCCCCTGGACGAACGTGAAACGAAGGAACGTTTACTATTTCACCATTCACGGTAATGTGACGGTGACCCACTAACTGACGAGCAGCTCTTCTAGAAGGTGCAATTCCTAAACGGAACACCATGTTATCTAAACGAGATTCACACAATTGAAGTAAGTTCTCACCTGTAATTCCTTTCATTCGCGACGCTTTCTCAAACATGTTAGCGAATTGACGTTCTAAAATACCATAGGTATATTTAGCTTTTTGTTTCTCACCCAACTGAATTGCGTATTCAGATTGTTTTCCTCCTCTACGTTTAGACGGCCCGTGTTGTCCGGGACCATAACTTCTACGCTCAAGTGCTTTATCAGGACCAAAAATTGGATCTCTGAATCGACGAGCGATTTTTGATTTAGGACCTCTATATCTTGCCATTGTTATTAATTTTTAGTCATGAATTAAGGCATTTTCCTTCGATGACTGGTTAAATAAAATTATACTCTTCTTTTCTTTGGTGGACGACAACCGTTGTGCGGTAGTGGTGTCACATCAATAATTTCAGTTACTTCAATTCCTGAATTGTGAAGTGAACGGATCGCTGACTCACGCCCAGCTCCTGGTCCTTTCACAAAAACACGAACTCTACGTAGTCCGAAGTCATGTGCTTCTTTCGCTGCGTCTTCAGCGGCTAGCTGAGCGGCATACGGGGTGTTCTTTTTAGAACCTTTGAAGCCCATTTTACCAGCAGATGACCAAGAGATCACTTGTCCGGCGTTGTTTGTCAAGGAAACAATAATGTTGTTGAAACTTGCTTGGATGTGTGCTTCCCCAGCGGCCTCAACCTTGACATTTTTCTTCTTCTTTTGATTGGATTTTGCCATGTTCTTACTTATTATTTAGTTACCTTTTTCTTGTTGGCAACAGTTTTTCTCTTACCTTTTCTTGTTCTAGAATTATTCTTAGTATGCTGACCTCGCAGGGGTAAACCTGAACGGTGACGGATACCACGATAGCAACCAATATCCATTAATCGCTTAATGTTTAATTGAATTTCAGAACGCAACTGACCTTCCGTTTTAACTTCGTTCACTGAATTACGAATTGCCGACAACTGGTCATCATTCCAGTCTTGAACCTTTACGTTTTCGTCAATTCCGTTATCGTTTAGAATTTTTTTAGAAGTACTACGTCCAATCCCATAGATGTAGGTTAATCCGATAACTCCTCTTTTGTTTTTTGGTAAATCTATACCTGCAATACGTGCCATATATCTTATTTTATCCTTGACGTTGTTTTAACTTCGGGTTCTTTTTGTTGATCACATAAACCCTTCCTTTTCGCTTTACAATTTTGCAATCCGCAGTTCGCTTTTTAACAGATGCTCTAACCTTCATTTTCTATGTATTAATTATTTATATCTAAATGAAATCCTACCTTTTGTTAAATCATATGGTGACATTTCTACCTTAACTCGATCTCCCGGGAGAATCTTAATGTAAAACATTCTCATTTTACCAGAGATATGCGCAGTAATCACGTGTCCATTTTGAAGTTCAACACGGAACATTGCATTGGGTAATGCTTCCAAAATAGTACCGTCTTGCTCTATGGATGATTGTTTTGCCATTTCTTAAAAACCTGATAATTCGTTAGCTCCTCTTCTTCCTCTCACTTTCGTGTCTCCCATTAATGAATCCATGTGGCGATTCAATAAATATGTTTCAATTTGTTGCAAGGTATCCAAAACCACACCTACCATAATTAATAGCGACGTTCCACCAAAAAACATTGCAAACGAATCATTTACACCAGCGATTTTAGCAATCGCAGGAATGATAGCAATCGCTGCTAAAAATAAGGAGCCTGGAAAAGTAATTCGTGTTACTAAATCATCAATATGATGCGCAGTGTCATCACCTGGTCTTACCCCAGGAACAAACCCACCGCTACGCTTCAAATCATCTGCAATCTTACGTGGATTAATCATAATTGCAGTATAAAAATAAGTAAACACTACAATCATAACTACTAGGATAACATTGTACCACAAACCGTAGGGATCGCTCAGTATACGTTGAACAATACCTCCTCCACCTTTTGAATCAGTCGCGCTCAAAAATATGGTCATTGGAATCGTAAGAATTGCCTGAGCAAAAATGATCGGCATTACACCACTGGCGTTAACTTTTAACGGAAGGTAATTTCTTGTTTGCTGTGCTTCAACTGCGCGATTTCCAACCACACCTTTTGCTGTATTGAGTGGCACTCTTCGTACCCCTTGAACAATTAGAATAACACTCAAAATAATTAGCATTAATACGATAACTTCTAATACTAACTTTATAAGGTTTCCTCCTTCGAAAGATTTTCCAACCTCTGCAATGAAAGCTCCTGGAAGTCGGGATAAAATACCTACCGCAATTAACAATGAGATTCCATTGCCAATTCCTTTCTCTGTAATACGTTCTCCTAACCACACCGCGAACATGGACCCTGCAACTAAGATTATTATGGTCTGTGCCCACCAAAATGTAGATGGATCATCAGGTAATGCACCTTTCTGTTCTACATACATTTTCAAGTAAGATGGTGCTTGTAACGCACATATTACTATGGTAAGAATTCGGGTATAATTATTAATTATTTTACGACCAGATTCCCCTTCATTTTGAAGTTTTTGAACGGCTGGAACAGCCATACCTAACAGCTGCATGATGATACTTGCTGAAATGTAAGGCATTATACCTAAGGCCATAATAGACGCATTTGTAAAACCACCACCAGAGAAAAGAGACAATAAATTCTCAATTCCTTTTTGAGTTTCAGAACCACCTGCAGAGGCACTTTCTAATATACTGTAATTAATTCCTG
>JACCDH010874986.1_pt1 | contig 12867 bp, 15 predicted proteins | sample 7442481 | NCBI WGS metagenome assembly JACCDH01 (sample SAMN15323433, study PRJNA562643) | freshwater metagenome | isolation source: river surface water | place: USA:Blue River Watershed | collected 2017-08-15
GTAAAAAAAGGAGCATAGCATATGCACTTTCAAGCAAGGTTTAATAAACACTGGGCTCAAACCTTTCCTCAATTTAGTAAGGATGGCCATTTTGTGCTTGCTGTTAGTGGCGGTGCTGATAGTGTAGTGCTTGCGCATTTATTAAAAGGTGCTGGTGTCAATTTTGAAATAGCACATTGTAATTTTAAATTAAGAGGAGCGGAGAGTGATAGGGATGAAGCTTTTGTAAAAAACCTAGCTGTAATATTAGATGTCCCTTTTTCTTGTAAGCATTTTGATACAGAGGCGTATGCTACTGCGCATAAAATATCTATACAGGAAGCCGCTCGAAATTTGCGTTATGATTGGTTTGCTACTTCTAATAAAGTTGTAATTACAGCACATCATGCCAATGATAATATTGAAACCGTGTTTATGCATTTTTGCAGAGGTACGGGTATTGCTGGTTTAACTGGCATTGAGCCCTATAAAGTAAAAGAGCGCTTACTTCGCCCACTACTTGTTTTTCATAAGCAAGAAATAATTGATTACGCAACTGAGGCGGGTATCGCATTTGTAGAAGATAGTTCTAATGCGAGTGACAAATACACCCGTAACTTTTTTAGACATCAGGTATTGCCTTCCGTACAAGAAGTATATCCGAAGTCGGAACAAAATATTTTACACACCATTAAGCATTTGCGCGAGGTATCGGAAGTGTACAAAGCAGCCATGCAAAAGATTGTAAGTAAACTTCAATTTATACATGGTAACGAAATTCATATACCTGTTTTGATGTGGCAAAAAGCAAAGCCACTCGATACCGTTTCTTTTGAACTACTATATCCCTATGGATTTACAGCGGCTCAAATACCTGAAGCGATAAAACTTTTATATGCACACAATGGCGCGGTATTAATTTCTCATACACACCGCTTAATTAAAAATAGGAACTGGATGATTTTGGCGCCGCTTGAGACAGCAACCAACACCAGTGTAGTAGTGGTGGATCAAAATAATACATCTGTTCATTATCCTGGTGGGGTACTAGGTTTGCAATCTTCTGCGGCTCTGGTGCCCGAAGCTTCTGATAGCAATACCTGTATGTTGGATGCTGCTGCTTTGAAGTTTCCACTCATTTTAAGACCCGCAGCAACTGGTGATTATTTTTATCCGTTAGGTATGCAAAAGAAAAAGAAGCTTAGTAAATTTTTTATTGATCTCAAGCTTTCTAAAACTGCCAAAGAAAAAGTGTGGGTACTGGTGTCAGATAACCGAATTGCATGGGTGATAGGTTACCGTATCGACAACAGGTTTAAATTAACGCCTGCTTCAACTGCTGCTGTTAAACTTACATTTTCACCTGCTACATTATAAATGCAAATACGCAGAAACCTGGCTTACAAAATTTTGAATGGGATCAAAGCCTGGAAATATTTTGCATGCGATAATTAAAAATCCGATACCCCATACAGAGCCCCAAAAGTGTGCTGAGTGGTTGATATTGTCACCACCTCTTTTAGACATATAAATAGTTAGCAGTAAATACAAAGGGCCAAAAATAAAACCAGGTATAATTGGCGGAATAATAAAAAGTCCAATTTTAATGGTAGGGTCTAAAAACACGCCAGCAAATACAACGGCAGACACTGCTCCTGAAGCGCCTAAACTTCTATAATTATTATTATTGCGATGCATAATATACGTTGGTATTAAGCAAACAACAAGCGCAGTTAGGTACATGGCCAAATAGAGGGCTTTGCCATTTTCATTGAATAAAACAATAAAATATTTTTCTACAAAATCACCAAACATGTAAAATGAAAACATATTAAAAGCCAAATGCCCAAGATCGGCGTGTATAAAACCATTGGTAATAAACCGCCACCATTCATTGTCTCTTTGTATAGCAGGAGGGTAAAAAATAAAATCGTTGATCACTTTTTTATTTGAAAATCCAAATAAAGAGAGCGCAACAGTTATTACTAAAATGGTTAGTGTAATTGAATTCATATGTTTAGTTGTGGTGGTATTTTTCGTTTCTTAAAATGGTGCAAGCCCTATATAACTGCTCCGCCAAAATAAGCCTTACCAGCATGTGTGGAAATACAAGCGGTGATAAACTCCAGCATAAGTTAGCTCTTGTAAATATGGTTTCATCTACTCCATAAGCACCACCTATTAAAAAAATAATTTTGCGGGTGCTTTCGTTGGCTCTTTGTTGTATAAAACTAGCCAGTTTAGGGGACGTAAAAGTTTGGCCCCTTTCGTCAAGTAAAACCAAATAATCGGAAGGGTCGATTCCCTGTAAAATAACAGCCGCTTCTGCTTTTTTTAAGGCAGCTTCTGATAAGCTACCCGCATTTTTGGGTGGGCTAATAATATGCCAGCTAGCTGGGTAGTAATTAGTGATACGCTTTGAAAAGTCATCAATGCCCAGTTTGGCATAAGATTCATGTGGTTTGCCAACAGACCAAAGCTCAATTTTCATGCGGGTAATTAATTTCGCACTAAATTTAGGCTTTTAAAATATAGTATGCGTCATTTATTGCTAATTCTGGTTTGTTTCACTCTGTTTTTTGTAGCGTCAGCGCAGGAACAAGCTGCTATCGATTCGGTAACAAAGGCAAGAAGAGTTAGGTTGGTGGCCTCTATTTTTGGAGGTAGTTATGGCGCATCTTTTATATCACTCAACAAAGCATGGTATGCCAATTATCCAAGGAGTCGTTTTCAATTTTACAACGACGGAAAAGAGTGGCTTCAAATGGATAAAGTAGGACATTTTTATTCGAGTTATAACCTTGCACGCATAAGTCATAAAGGGTGGGCCTGGACAGGGATTCCAGAAAAAAAAGCGGTGGTTTTATCGGCATTAACAAGTGTATCTTATTTAACCATCATTGAAACTATGGATGGTTTTTCAAAAAATTGGGGATGGAGCTGGTATGATGTAACCGCAAACACGGCAGGTGTGTTGTTGTGGAGTGCACAGCAACTTAAATGGAAAGAACAAAAATTTCGTTTAAAATATAGTGCACATTATACAAATTATGCAGACCCTATGTTACAAGCGCGTGCTAATAATTATTTTGGAAAATCTATACCTGAAAGGTTTTTAAAAGATTATAATGCGCAAACTATTTGGTTAAGTGCCAATGTAAAAAGCATTTGGCCAGAAACGAAAGTGCCTAAATGGTTAAACATTGCAGCAGGCTATGGAATTGATAATACTTTTGGGGGTTACGAAAATAAATGGACGGTTAATAACCAAGCTGCTAGTTATACCTATGCACGTCCCGATTTGCAACGAAGTCGCCAATATTATTTATCTATAGATGTAGATTTTGAACGTATTAAAACAAACAAAAAATGGGTGAGGGGTGTACTTACTTTTCTAAATTTTATCAAACTACCAGCACCAGCAATTTCGCTTAGTAATGGAAAGTTGAGTGGTAGTTGGTTGTATTTTTAATTAGCCCTTTCTTAAGTATTTGCCATAGCTGTCTTTGTGTAATTCTAGACTGTGAGGCTAGAGAAAAACAAGGTCTTTGTATATATAAATTAACTATATTTATATATAAAAAATAAATTATGTGATATGATCTTTGGCGCTAGATTAGTAGTACCCATTTTCCTTATTTCTTTTAATGTATCATTTAATACAGTTGGAGTTTTTATTTGTAAGGGGCCAAAGTCTATGGTTTACCATAAATCTGAACGATGTAAAGGTTTGTTAAAATGTTCTACAAAAGTATTTAGAGTATCCTTGTCTGAGGCTAAAAGGTTAGGTAGAAGGGCTTGTAAGCTTGAGTTTCGTTAATGTATATAATAAATCAAATATGTTTTCCTATTTTCGTTTATATAAATTTAAAAAAATACTATATGAAAAAAAGTAAATTATTAGTTTTAATTCCAGTCTTTAGTGGGTTGATCATGATTTTATCATCATGTTCCAGTACTGTACCATTAAAAAAAGTGCAAGAATCAGTTGAATTAAAACTCCCTTTTTCAGAAAAAGAATTTAAGTCAAATAATGAATTTTTGAGAGTGGTTGCTCATGGTGAAAGCGCCAGTTCTACATTAGCAGAAAAAATTGCGATGCAAAATGCTCAAACTAATTTAGCAACTAGAATTAATAGTTTGGTAAAGAATGTTGCAGAAGATTACAGTAAGAATATATCTGATGCAAATTCAAACGAATTTACTTCATCTTTTGAAACGCAGGGTAGAGTTATAGTTAAAGAATCACTCGCTATGATAAATGTTTTAGATAAAAAAGTGTTGTTAAAACCAAGTAATATTTATGATTTTTGGATAGTAATCGAAGTTTCTAAAAAGAGTCTTTTAGAGGGTGCTACAAAAGCTATGTCTACCAGTAAAAAACTTCAATTAGAAGCAGATAAGGTAAAATTCAGAGAGATTTTTGAAAATGAAATGAATAAAATAGACAATTAAAATGAAATTGTACAAGATTATTTTTATCCTTTTGGTTGTTATCTCAATTCCGGGATATGGTCAAACCATTGATTTACGAAGTGAAGATGAAGTTAAGGCTGCATACGGGGCGTCAAATTATATTTACTTAGGTAAATATAATTATAGTAATTCTAGTTTAACTCGTGAAGAAATCATAAGTAGGTTTGAGATAGAACTCAAAACCTCTTTAGCAAAAAAAATCATTTCTAATGTTAAAGTAGAAAACAAGTCAAAATCTGTACAATTAAATATTACCGACAATTTAGACTCAAAAAAGAATAGTGTTAGAGAAGAAATCAAATTTGAATTTTACACTAATATAGAATCTGAAATTACTTTCCGTGAACCTAAAACTATATTTCAAGAAGATGCTGTAAAAAAGATTATACATGGTTTGATTTATATTGATAAATCTGCATTTTTAGAACAAAACTTTGGAAGAATAAATTATAATCTAAACAAATTAGTTGGCGAAGTAGGTAAAGTTTTGGATATCAATGAAAGAAATGATAGAGCTTTGCAAATGAAGTATAACGAATTTCTTAAAGAAAGGAACAAGATTTATTCGCTGATTGAGGTGCAAAATATTTTGGAGCCTGGAAGAGCAGGAGGGGATCAAGATTTGGTTAATAAAGTGCTAGAGTTAGATAGTAAATTAACACAGTTGCTATCAAAATTAGAATCAGCAAAGTTTCAAGAGGATTTATTTACTGCAAAAGAAAAGCTTTATAATAAAGACTATAGAGGTGCAATGTCTGATTTTGCAAGGTTGGCTATAAACTACCCTGGTAATGAAACTGTAAGTATTGAAAAAGATTCTGCTTTAAATCTAATTTCCGAAGATTATAAGTACAAGATAGTTTCAAATGATTACCTATATGCATTGGAATCTATTAAATATTTAGAATCCTTAGATCAAAGTTTTGTAGCAAAGTATTTTGAAACGAAGAATATTTTAATTAAAAATGCATTTGAATCCTATATGACTAAATCTGAAGCTAGTGTTTCAAACAAAGACTATAAAGAGGCTAAAATATTGATTGAAAAAATTAGAGGATTCAGGTATTTTGATGGGGATCGGTTTGATCGTTTGGAGCGAAGAATTGATGACAATATTTTCAAGGATAAGTTAAATGAAATTGATTATAAAATTTCTAATAAAAGTTATCTTGATGCTTATCAGTTAATATTAAATGTAAAAAAAGAATATCCACTTCGTAATATGTCAGATGTTATTAGGCGTGAGGATGATGTTGTGAACGAATTGACTGACATAAAAGTTGGTGAAGTAAAGTCAAAACGTCCATTAACATGGCAAGTTCAAGTAGGAGGAGGTTTGATTTCAAATTTTTATAGTTTGCCTGCTTCCAATGTTAATAATTATACGGTTGCAACTGCATCTAGTATAGGAGAGGTTGGGCTTTACAAGAAGATTGGTATAAGACAGTTTGATTTAGGCCAGAGCAAGCCAATGTTTACTTCTAATGCTGTAGGGGTTAGATTAACAGTTTGGTTTCCTAATCAACTATTTAAATCTACACTTTCTGGTGCTTCGCAATATGATGCTGGGTTGTTTTTTAAAACAAATGTTTATGAACCTCAATTATCATTTTTTACGCTTCGAATGTTTAATTTAAATTTCGGTAAAATAGTTGGTGAAATTATAGATGTTAATTCTAATCAGCCAATTAATGTTGAAAAGGATTATTATACTTTTACACTTGGGATAAGGCCTAGGCTAGGTAATTTGATGTTACATATTAATGCAAAGCTTATTTCCGACCTCGACCAAAAAAACTATGTAACACTTCAGTCGTCTCTTAATTTTGCTTTAAATTTTCATAGAAGATTTAGAACTTCAGAACGGGCTGAAATACGAAATGCAATTCAACAAGTTAAAAATCTTTATTAATTCAAAAATTTAAATAACTTTTTCTTCTTCAATCGCATAGATAATAATTCAATGATTATATGAAATATTTTTATTTCTTCAGTATTCTTCTAATTGTATTTATTACTGCATGCGATAGTAATAACTCAGGTAAATCTAGTCGTGATGGTAAAATTGATAAAACTGTTACCATTGGTGGTCAAACTTGGATGGCTGAAAATCTAAATGTAGATAAATTTCGAAATGGGGATTTAATTCCAGAAGCTAAAACAAATTCAGAGTGGAAAGATGCTTCTAGAAATGGAACACCAGCATGGTGTTATTATGATTATAATCCTACCTATGAGGAAGGGTATGGAAAACTCTATAATTGGTATGCCGTTAACGATCCTAGGGGATTAGCCCCCGAAGGTTGGCATGTTCCTTCGGAAAATGATTGGAAACAACTCGTTCAATTTCTTGGTTATGATTTTAATTCAAGAGTCAATTTTTCAAAAGTTGCTCCAAAATTAAAGGCTGGAAAAGATTGGAAAAAAGGTAAGACTAATAATTCCAGCGGGTTTTCTGCATTACCGGGTGGGCGTAATGGAAACACTGGGAGGTGTAATTATATGAAAAGTCAAGGACATTGGTGGTCTTCAACAGAAGCTAACCCAACAGGTGCCATAGCATTTAGATTGTCTGCATCCGATAGCGGATTTGAAATGGATGCTGATTATAAAATGAATGGGAAGTCTGTTCGTTGTTTAAAAGATTAGATTAGGACAATTTCTTATATTTATATTGTTAAACTTCCTAATATTTAATTATGTACTTGATAAGCTATAATATGAACCTCAAATTTTGAAAAGCCCAAATATCAAGCAATGTCAAATAAAATAAAAGCGCTTACATGGAAATAGTAAATGTATTTTTTGGATTGATACTTCTAGTTGTCATCCCATCCCTCATATTTCTCACATACAACCATTTCGTACAATATTTTCTATTGAAGCCATCACATCTTGGCTTTCTAAAAACATTAAAGAAAACCTGGTGGACATCGATACTATGGGTATTGGTCATATTTGGTTCTTTCATTACTTTGTCGATTTTGCCGGATAGTATGTTCACGCGGATTTTGGTAACTTTGCTGTTCCTTGCGGTCTTGTTTGGAATTAATGCGCTTAACCAGAAGCGAATGATTTCAGAAGAGGGAGCAAAGAAGGATTATTTCAAGAAATCGATGATTGCATCTTTTGGAGTTTCTTTTCTTATCATAATAATCACATTCATTGTAAATTTTCCAAATAAAATCATCACAGTTTCGGACAAGGCTAAATTTGTTACACACATCGATTTTATTTCTTCATGTAATACCACACTAAAGTATTTAAATGAACGTGGTTTTTCTAAAGGCGATCTTTTGCACGCTTTTTACAATGAAGACGAAATGGAGCTAGTTGCATTCATACAACTGAGTCCCGCTGACAGAATAGAACTAATGCAGCAATTCAAGTTTGAAAAAATCGACACCTCCAAAATGGACTCATATGATTTCAATATAATGAACAACGACATTAAAAGTGCAGTCGACCCCATAGGTATTCAGACTATTTCACCAAAAAGAATTGGCCTGCATGATATTTATCAGTTCTCCCGCCCCAATGCTGCGGTTTCAATGAACATGTCAAGTTCATATAAATTTGGTGATTCGTTCCCCCTAAAATGTGACAAGTACTTAGAGCATTATTGCTATGTAGAGATGATCTTTGATACTAAAAGCAATATCTTGCTACTTGTAGAGAGTATTCATAATGATGGGCCTTAAATAATTGACAATTGCTATATTTATGCAAGTACTAATATTCTAACAAATCCACTAGTTCTTGATGTTTTATGGGTTCTTACTATGCTAGGCGGTAACTATCAAGGATTTCATGGTATGCGAGATTGACCTCTTCATAATATCAACGTAATTGATGCGATTAATTATACGTAGAAAAATAAACTATTTTTAGCGGGATTAATAAGGACTAAAAAAATCTGCTAATGATTCATTCCGGATTGATGAAGATATTTAGAAGCCCTCTAAATGAGGGTCTAAATATTATTTTAAGCATTTTAGTATGAAATCATTAAATACATTAACTTCATATTAAAACAATATCTTATGGGAAATTTAGGGTTACAAGAAATAATTTTAATATTATTAGTATTTGTCTTGCCTGCACTTTATTTAAATTCTTTGCGGAAAACCTTGCTGCTCATAAATTTAAAGAATAGAACAATCAATCCAAATTATGTTTGGTTTATGTTTATTATTTTCTTTAATCTGTATTATAATTTTAAACTAGTTAGTTCTATTGCTACTTCTTTGAGTAACGAATTTTCGGATAGGAATATAGCTGTGGATGAAAAACGCCCTGGTGAAACTATTGGATTTATAAATTCTATCTTTCTGGTTTTATGGTTTATCAATGCTTTTACTAAGTTTGATCCAGGGGCTGTAAATTTCATTTTATCTCTTGGCGCTTTAATTACTTGGATAATTTATTGGGTTAAGATAAGAAAGTATAAAAAACTATTAATGCTCAATAGCAATACAGCTAATAATCCTTAATAAATTTTGTAAACAAGGATTTGATTTTTAGTTTATCATTTTATGTTAAAAACCAATCAAAAAAAATCGCAAATTGCGATTACATTAATTTGGATTTGCTTAATTGTGAATTTGATTTCATTGTTTTCAAGCTATTTGCAATTCCAATTATTAACACAGCTCTCTAAGGGGGTTTAAATTGCTAATTATAAGCTAGAGCAAAATGATAGCCGAGAACAACTTGTAGGAATTGTTACTTTGATTGTTAGTATTATTTCTGCAGTTGCATTTATTCAATGGTTTAGACGTGCTTATTTTAATTTACACAGTTTAGTTCCTAACTTGACTTATACTGAAGGATGGGCCGCCGGATCTTGGTTTGTGCCAGTTATCGGTTTTTTTAGACCCTATCAAATCATGGTTGAATTGTACAATAAAACTATTGCAAGACTTGTGGAGAGAAAATTATTTGAAAATCAAAGCTTTGATCTTTCTTTTGTTAAAGTGTGGTGGGCACTTTGGATTATTGTAAGTATAATTGGTAGAGTAGTTTATAAATATATTTCGGAAGCTGAAACACTTGATAAATTTATTGATTTTACTATTTTTAGTATGGTTGAAAGTATACTGTATATACCTTTGTCTTTAATAACTATAAAGGTTATTAAAGTATATTCTAATTTCGAAAATATATTATTTAACGATGTTACAATAGAGCCTGTTTTAAATTTAGATTCTGATAATAAGGTGTTATAATTGTATTAATATGATAAAGAGTTTTCTCATATTCTTTCTATTTTTGGTATTGAATAATCTCTATGCTCAGAAAAGAGGCCAAGATTATATCTCCTTTAAATCCGCAGAGAAGGTTTTGATGCAACAAGAAAGATTGATTTGGACGGGTAATGATAATCTAATTTTGTATCCATTAGAGCTTTTTGATATCGCGTTTTTTACTGGTGAATATGGTGGAGCTGCTGGTTCGGAAGTCATAACATTCAAGCTTTTAAATGTTCTTCAAGCGGATGATAAAATATCGTTTTTCGCTGATGATTGTGAACCCTCTAGCGATTTTCAATCTTTTACTATTCGTTTAAATACATACGAGAAGCCTTTAATTCGAAAAATAATTAAGGGTAGAAAGTATAAAATTATTTATTCTTATCGTCGAGATGATTTAATTCATAGGATGAAGGCAGGATCTGATGTGGCTGAATTAGAAGCTCCTCAAGAAGGTTTTGTGATTATTGATATTGTTCCATACGAAGAGAAGTTTATTCGTCAATTTAAGGTCAGTAGTAAGAGATAGTATAATAAAATAAAGCAAAAATGTTAGACGGTACTTCAAATCTTATTATATTAATATTAACCGTCATTCCTGTAGCTGTTTTTGTAGTATGTAGAACATTTGATCATTTAGGTATGTTTTTGGATTAAAAGCAAATCCATATAAAGATTTATAAAAAATCAAAAGTTGTTGGCCATAGTAAAGAGGATTTTGAAAATGGATTTTATTTTTTAGAATAAATGTATTCTTCTTGCGCTTCAGGGCCTGAAAACATTTTGTATAAAACTTTATTTCCATTTATTATAATTTGACCACCCCCTAAAAAGTCGCCCGATTCCTCAGAAGTGGCGCTGAATCTTATAATTGTATCATTTTTCTTGTATACGATATCATAACTATATTTTTCATAATCAATAATGATGCTCTTACCTGATATTTTTACGATAGCCTTTTTTGGTATATATTCATCATTTGCTTTTGTTAGCCTGTTATATGTTCCAGAAACTTTATCCATGAAGTTATAGGGCGCTTCTGCTTTTTTTATTTCTTTAGATAAGTTTTCATTTGAAGATTTAAGGGTATCATTGTTAGTTGAAGGTTTGTCATTTTTTGTGCCACATGATAGGCAAATTGTAATTAATGATATTGGAATAATTAAAATGTTCTTCATTGTATAAGAGTTTATTAAGAATGAAATAATAAATGAATTATTTGGATGTTGAAATTTGAAACTTTTCTTTTTTTCCTTCATAGAGGCATTCAAAATATGAATTTCCATCACCATCCTGTTTCAGTTCAATTTTATCATAGTTATGTGGCATTAATAATTTGAAAGTATTGAGGCTTAAAATGTTTTGTGAGTTGTCTTCTTTAAATGTAACAATGCAATGATTTTTTGTCATTCGAAGTATATATTGGTAAATAGGAGGTACAACTGTTCCAACTCCAATCTTATGAATACCATGCATTCGATCTGAATAACCTTTTTTCGGGTCGCTAATATTTTTTAAAAATATCATTAAACCATCTTGAGATAATTGTTTTTCAATTAGATCTTCCCTGTTATCGTTTTCATCTATTTCATCTTCGTCATAGTGCTGTTGGGTTAATGGATCCAAATCCTCATATCCAAGTTCAAATGGAATGACTACTTTAAAATCACTTGAAATTATACTTTTGATAATTTTTTGGTTGTCAGTTTTGCTTATGTTTGTGATTTTTGCAAAATTCGAACTTATATATTCAAAATCTCTAAACGGTGTAATGCTTTTTATGTATTCCATTTTATTGAAGTCAAAAAATTCAATCATACTTTTTCTTTGAATTGCACAAATCAAAGGGTCTTTAATAAAGTCATACTCACCAATACTGTATTGAGAAGGTGAGAAATCACCTTCATAAGTAATCAACGGTTTTTCACCTAATTTACTTACAGAAAATGAAGTAATGTTATTATCATAACTCTCAAAAAGATGATATATCTGTCTATTTTTTACAAAATAATAAATGCCTATAGAATTTCCTGATTTTTCTTCAAAAATAATTTTACCGTCACGGCCAATTATTTGTCTTGGCATTGAGGTATTTAATTTTGTATTTTCAATGCACTCAAAAAAAAGGGTAGGAAGACTTTTCGCAGAGAACATTACATTGTCACTATCTTCCTGATTTTCATCATCAAAGTAATAGAGGTCTGGATCAGCAGATTCAATGCTACTATATTTTAGAGGAAGAATAAAGCGATCTAGTGTATCAATTATACCGTAAACGTTATTTTCATTACCTACCAAAAATGTATTTATACCCATTTGAATAATTGAGTTATACTCACTTTTGGTTATTTTCTCCTTGGTATCACTCCAGATTAAAATATATTTGTTATTTGATTTTCTATAAACCCTTGGTAACCTTTTTGAATCCTCATCTTCATTCTCACTCATAAAGTTGTCTTCATCATATTCTGGTTCACCATGGTTTACGAGAACTTTAATTTTTGATCTTACCCCAAAATAATTTGCATCTAAAAATCCATTTTTAGAAAGATCTAAATGGTTAGGCCATATAGTGTATGATTGGGCGGCAAGTTGATTCTTTGTGAAAAAAATCAATATGAAAGAAATGAATGTAATTATGAAATATTTCATATTTGAAATAGTTTGTTTTAAAATCTAAAAACTCTTAAATCGGATGATTAAGGTTTATGTGATTTGCATATTTAAATATAGTAATTTATTTATATAAATATATTAGTGTTTTCATTTAGGATGCTCGCTCACTTCGTTCGCTCGTTCCTGTCGTTGTGGGTTTACCCAAAGCCTCGCAATCAAGTGATGGATTTTTACTGGAGTTCTTTTTATATGGCGCCCAGCGCTAATACGAAAGGATGCTCGCTCACTTCGTTCGCTCGTTCCTGTCGTAGTGGGCTTACCCAAAGCCTTCGTTCGCTTCGCGAACTGGCCTTTTTATTTTTTTCGCTCACCCGAACAAGTTCGGCTCGCTTAAAAATAAAAAAAGCCCCACATTTCTGTGAGGCTTTGTGACCGCGTTAGGATTCAAACCTAAAACCTTCTGATCCGTAGTCAGATGCTCTATTCAGTTGAGCTACGCAGCCATTACCCTAAGGGGTTGCAAATATAATCTCTAAAAGATTAA
>JACCDH010129556.1_pt1 | contig 12865 bp, 12 predicted proteins | sample 7442481 | NCBI WGS metagenome assembly JACCDH01 (sample SAMN15323433, study PRJNA562643) | freshwater metagenome | isolation source: river surface water | place: USA:Blue River Watershed | collected 2017-08-15
CCTAGTCCTGTTAGTGAATTTGCCATGACGGCATTGTAATGGTCATTTGAAGAAACGCCACTTAATACTGCTACATTGATCCCGTTTACGCTCATAGTAAAGTCCATTTTTTTAGTATATTTTTTCTCGTAGTTGAATTCAGAAACCACGCCGTCAATCACGCAATAGTTGTTTTCATCCCCAAGTGGGACAAGCACATAGACATGCTGCCAGGAATCACCACTGTAAATCGTAATTCGAAACTTATGTGGGATTTGTAGGTTGGTGAGAATACTTGAAACGAAGATGCTCATGCAATCACAATCCACCCCTGTATTTCGTTCTGCCCAACTGCGTGCTGGTCTTCTAAGTTGTTCAAGTCCTCGTTTGTCTAGCTTGTATTGAATGTAGCCGTAGACAAATTCCCAAATGGCGCGGCATGTTGCCTCCGTAGTTGACCGTCGGAGTAATGGAGCAATTCGCTTGGTGTCGTCAAGGTATTTCCAAACGACCTTCTCCATTAACTCCACAGTATCCGTCACCTCGCCGTCTTCAATGATCACGCGATCACGTTCTTCCGGCTTGGGGAAATACTGATTGTAACGGCTCCCATCTTTGATAGCTCGATAACCACTCGTTACGGTTTTGGCTGGTATTTGTGCGAGCGCATTCATCAGATGAGTTTTTCTGAAGGGGATTGATAAAAGATACCATTCACATAGGTGGTAAAATTCATTTCAAGCGGAACTCCTAAAAGAGCAATCAGATTCTTCTTGTCACCAGCTTTCCAAGCAGCAATGACTTTCGGCACATTCTTGATAATATTGGCTACAAGTCCTTTCAAGGTGAACCAATCAAGCTCCAATTCAATGGTGTCGATTTTAGTAAGTCCTAAAGGTTTTATAGTAATGATTTGATCCTCTGCATCAGACTGGGTAAGCATCTTTCCTTTACTGGTGAGTGTCACGACAGGCTTTGTCAACTTCACAGAATCTCTTGAAGGATTATTGATCTCCACCTCAGTTCTAAAAGAAATTCCACCTAGAGTAACCGAATGGATACGCGGATTCACAAGTCTAGCATTTGCTACCTCAGAAACATTTTGCATTCTCAGTAGCCTTACGATCCCGTAAACCAATCCTGCACCAAGCGCTATGCCGACTACCTTATTCATCGACTTTCCTTTTGTTTGTTGAAGTAATCCGTGAGTCTTTTAGCGATGCAATCCATGGATTTCTTCACGATGTAACCAGCAGCAGCAGATGCCGCAGCATAGATCACCACATTGGATAATCCTGCAAAGGTTATTTCGGTAAGAATGGGTTTTGCTGTAACCGCTTTAGCGACACCTCCTAGAACTCCGGAGGCTGTTGTGAAAATGGAAGTATGCGAATGTTGAGACATGAAGTTTTGCTTCGATTAGGAAACAAACTTCGGGAAAGGATTATTTAATGTAGGACTTAATAATAAACCCTAGGAAGTATCAGGGTTTACTATGTTTAATTAGTTTCTTTTTCTATTTAAATTGCATTTAACTCCTTTTAAATATCAAATTCAACGTTTGTAAAATCGTCAAATTGTCTCGTTTGCAAAATTGATTTAAACATTTTTAAGAAAATTAATCAAAGAAAGGAAGTCCAGGAATTATTTTTAAATGGTAATAAAAGCATCAACATTTTTTTTATTACTTATTGATTTTCTACTAATCTAAAAATCGAATTCTTCGTGGCCAAGGTATTTCGATTAATAAACTACAATCCTAAATTATAACAAAGGAATTTATTAATCTTTTAATATTATTAACATCTAGAATAATCCTAGAAATTAGAATTTATTCTAGTCAAATAATAGAATTCAAAATCATAATACCCAATTTTTAAAGCAATATGTTTGTCGATGTAATTTCAAATCTGCTTTAACAAATGAAAACTATTATTCGATTATCAATTATCTTTTTTGTTTTAATAACAAGTAACGTTTTTTCTCAAACCCCAGAAATTTCAAATGAATTAAATCAATGGAATACTGATGGAAATCTTGTTAATGAGAACCATTTTATTGGTACACAAAATGATTATCCAATTAAGTTTAAGTGTAATAATATAGAAAGACTTAGAATCGACCCGGATGGCAAAGTTGGAATTGGTTTATGTAATCCGACCGCTAAATTAGATGTGTTAGGAAATGTTGTTTTTCGAAATAATCTTAGTTTAACAGGATTAAGTAACTCAAATGACGTATATAACAGCTTATTAATCATTGATAGTAGCGGGAATGTATTTAAAACAAGTATTTCTGAAATTTCTGAAGCATCTTATTTAACAAAATACTGTTCAGAAGGACCAATTCTAAATCCCACTTGGACGAACGGTGAAAATAAAATTTTTGTTGCTTGCCCTCAAGTCAATGTAGGAATAAATACTAGTAACCCAAGAGTTAATTTAGATGTGATTGGTACAACTTACTCTAATTCATTAAAAATTGGTGGTGTTGACCCACTTACATCCACTATTCGATTTCATATGAAAGTTAGTGGGAATCCAAATAATTCTACAACACAATTCCTTATTGAATCTGAACAACAAGAATTATTGAAATTAAATTATCAAGGCCTGCTAGAGACAAGGAGTCAAATAATTGACATTAACAATAGTTCTGCAACACCATTAACAATTAAAAATGGTAATCAAAAATTATTGCAATTAGATAATAACGGTTTACTACATGCCAGAAGAATAAAAGTTGATGCTGATTCTTGGGCTGACTTTGTTTTTGATAATTCTTACAAACCAATGACATTAAGTGAATTAAAATCTTATATCGATAAAAACAAACATCTCCCAGGAGTTCCCGCTGAATCAGAAATTATAGAAGAAGGAGTAGATTTAATTGAAATGAATAGAATTTTAATTCAAAAAGTTGAAGAATTAACTATTTATATCCTCGAAATGAATGAGGAAATTAACATTCTTAAAGACAAAAACAACGGAAATGAATAAATTAAAAGTTATTATTATTAGTTTTATTATATTAGAGCAAACAAATATTGCAATTTCGCAATGTGATTATATTAATGAATTTTTAGTTCAAGATATTCATTGCCTAAGTGGCGATTGGGTAATTTGTTTTGAAGATAATTTCGATAATAATGAAATTGATTTTTCAAAATGGCAGGTACCTTATCAAGGAGTTATCCGTAACTTTAATTTTAATTCAGAAAAACAATGGTATGTGAATACAGGTTCTACTCCAAGTATTCCAATTTCAAATAACTTGGAGGTGTCAAATGGAAATCTCAACATAATAACTCGAAAAGAAGATGTCACTGGCACTTACATTGATTGGGCACTTTCAGCACCTACAACAATAAGCTCTAATTTCAATTACACTTCAGCTCAATTAGAATCTAAATATAAATTTGGTTACGGTATTTATGAAATTCGATGCAAAATACCCAAAGGGAAAGGTTATTGGCCAGCATTTTGGCTTTATAATGGATATAAAAATGCTGAATTAGATATTTTTGAATTTTGGAATGAAGATAATATAAGCGGTAATTACAACCCGAATCTACTTTCTTCTGTGGTAAATACAAATTTACATTATCAATATATCCATAATGGAGATACGACTCAAATGTGTCCAGAAAAAGTTGGTCAAGGCACAGACTATTCAGATGACTTTCATATTTTTACTTTTGAATGGGATCCATACAAAGCCAAATGGTATATCGATGGTGAATTGGTTCGCGAAAAGTATCTTTATTATACAGTTCAATCTCAAATAATCAACTGTAATTCACTATCACCTTTTAATAATTATATAAAAATCACGAATTTCCCATTGGTTGAGAATTTTCATGTTTTGTTTAATACAGCCATTCAAAACGGTGATAATAATGAACCGGATATTAATACTCCATTTCCAAGTAACTTTCAAATTGATTATTTTAGATTTTGGAAACGAAGCGATTGTTCAGGTGACCTATTCGCGCAAATTGTAGATGATTTGAACTTAAGTCAGGATAGTTACAATATAATAATAAAAGAAAATATTTCAATTGGTAGCGGTGTTACTCTCGCAATTGATCAACAAGTTGATCTTAAAGCAAGTAATTCAATATTAATAGAGCCAGGTGCTCAACTATTGGGTGTTTTTGAGGCTTGGATTGCACCGTGTAATCAATATAAAAACTCAAATGTTAACATTGATACACCTTCGGTTACCTTGATTAAAGATGAGAATGTAAATCTGTTGAGTAAAATAGATGAAGATGGAAACGATATTGAAAATAATTATATTGATTTATCCCCGAATCCGTTTAACAATAATTTACAAATAAAGAATTCAAAAAATGAAAAATTTCAATACTCAATAATTAATTCTTCAGGAAAAATTATTTTGAAATCGAGTATTCTAGATAAGGGAGAATATCAAGTTGAATTAAATAATTACTCGAATGGGGTATATTTAGTTAAAGTAGAATATTTGGATTCAAAAATAACATTTCATAAAAGAGTAGTCAAATTATGAAATATATTTTTTTCTTTTTACTCTTATTTATTTCGACAAATTATTTGTCGCAAATCAATCGTCAATATTTTCTTAATGAATACAGTTTTTGTGTTAACCATTCTATTTACAATCAAAAAATAAACACTTTTGGATATGGATTTGGTGGATATTTTATACATGACGACACAAGGAATCACTGCATTATTAGTGGTTTAGAATTTAATTATTCTAAACAAGTTCAAGCTTATGAATTTACTGGAGGGCATGATACAGGAATGAATAATAACCATGATTTTCTACTTTCAATAAAAAGCATTTCCATTCCTATATTATTCAGAATAAAATTTGGGACTAAAAAAAAACTAATTACCGATACAGGAATATTTTTCGAAAAAATTCACTCTTCCAAAAAAATTCTTGATTTATCACCTTCGGAAAATTCAGCGCTTTACACTTTTAGTTCTGGTATGAATATTTATCCGTTTAACATGGGAGTTGTATTAGGGTTTGGAGTTTTGTATAGTTTTAAAACTTATGATTTAATATTAAAACCTGAATTAAAATTTGGCTACTTCAATAATCGATATATAAAAATTTGCTTGGCATTTCAATTAAAGTAAAATCATACTTAATTGTTTAAACCTATATTTATTCTTATCAGAAATCGATGTTAAATTTGATATATAAAAGAAAATTGAACGTATTAGTTTCTTAGTTAGTATACCATTGTATTACTAATAAACATAATCAGAAATACGAAGTTCATTTGTTTAATTAAATATCTAATACTACTTCTATGTTCAAATTCCTAAAAGTATAATTAAGAAGAAAATTACTTTCTTCCACTTAAGCTTATTTTAGAAAACCAAAATTTAAATCATCATATTAATTTACAGTTTATTGTTACTGGCAATTTTTATAAATTATTTTTTTGGCATTAAAAATTATCCAAAAAATCTCCTTTCCGTCTCAATATCTTGGAGGCCAATACATCTTCTTTTTCCAATGCAATTTCCTCATTAGACCGCGGCCTATAAAATCCGTTTATAATACTTACTCGAATCAGTTCATTAGCGGATTTAACATTGAACTTTTTCATGATATTCGTTCTAAGCAGGTCGAGGTTTTTCTTGGAGGTGAAAACAGCATCTGCTATTTCTTTTCCTTTTACGCCGTCACAGATCATTCTAATGATTTTCAAGTCGCGTTCATCAAGGTCCAGATGTTTCATTCTGGTTTTAACTTTACGCTCAGTTGCGATAGAATTGATGATGGCTTCATTCATGAAATGATTGGAGTACTTTCCATCTGCATAGACTGTGGTGATGGCCTCCAACATTTCACGGTTCGAACTTTCTTTTAATAAATAGGCGTCGGCACCTTTTGAGAGTACTTCGAAGGCGATATCCAGATCTTTATGCATAGTGAGCATAATGACCTTGACCTTAGACTCTTGCTTCTTTAGAATTTCAAGTGTTTTAATACCGTTGAGAACAGGCATTTCAATATCGAGCAAAACGACATCAACGGGTTTGGTGGCGAGTTGATCCAAGAAATCTTGACCGTTTTCAGCATCAAAAACAAATTCACAACCTGGCAGTTCGGCTAAAATTTTCACGATTCCTGATCGGACCATTTGAACATCCTCAACAAGGGCCAATCTTATTTTCTGAGAAGTAGTATCCATGATGCAACTAAATTACCGTTTCCAACTCAATCATACCACAACTCTCATTGCGCGTAAAAGTGAGTTTTCCCTTAATTACCTTCAATCGATATTTAATATTTTCTAGTCCAAAACTGTCTGATTCAGACGCAAGCACATTGAAATCACGTTGTGTTAATGCGATCCCATTATGCTTGATATTCATTTTTAATTTTGCATCATCATGCCCCAAACTCAACTCAATAGAAGTCGGATAGCTATGCTTCAATAGGTTTGTCATCAGCTCACTGGCAAGGTAGAAATAATGCATGCTGATTACATCCGGTATTTCTAAATCGTCAGGAATTTCTGAAAGAAAAACAAAAGAGTCAATTAATGATTCTGTTTTCTGCTTGGACATTCTTTCCAAAGCTTTCACCAATCCAAACTTCAACAAATAATGCGGAACCAAACCTTTGGTTATCTGACGTAATTGCTCAACGCTATCTTTAACATAACCTTTAGTGAACGATACCTCATTCAAATCAGACTCCCCCAACTCTGCCCTATCCTCCATATTGGATAAGTGCCTCAATACAATAGATAATCGCGCACCCACATCATCATGCAGCAGGCGCGCGATTTCACTTCGTTCCTTTTCCTGGGTTGTAATTGCTACCTCCAGTTTTTCGAGTTCCTTTTTCTCTTCGGTTTCTTTGATTAGTTTTTCGGAGAGGGATTTTATCTTCTGATTCTTTTTTGCAAGAAAATACAAGCTCAAAATCATCATGAACGAAAAAATCATTCCGGAAGAAACTATGAAAACTATATTACTTTCTTCAGCCATATTGCTCTTGAAAAAATTAGATTAAGGGATAGGGTTGTAAAAGCAAAAACGTAGAAAATATAATCGTAAATAAAAATTGAGTTGTCTATTTGATCCTCAAAAATCGAATAGAAAAACAAAATTGAATAATATCCGACTATTGGAAATATAACATTTTTAATGTAATCATTAAATGGAACTTTAACGATAATCACAAAACCTAATAATGAAATTAAAAAGTAACTAATTACGTTTATCAGTTGATTGGATTCCAATATTGAGCTTTTATACAATTCGTAACAAAAAACTCCTAAAACAACTGAAAATAATGGGGTTTTTAAACTCTTCAAACCATAAACCTTTGAATAAATATTGTAGATTAAGTAAAAGTTTATTGGAAGAGTAAAATGAAATAGAGGATTACTGTTCTCAATGGTTATCTCAAATAGAAAACAAAGAGCATCTGTTAAAAATCTAAATGAAATCAATTTTCCAAATTCACTATTTAAAAACAAGTAACCCCTTGATTTCAATAGAAAAACAAGGGGAATGGCACTTGAAAACAATACAACTATGTAAATCCAGAAGTCCAAAATTAACTATTCAATGGATTTGAATTTGAACTGTGAGGTGGGCATCTTTGAAACTCATCGGCTACTATACCCTCGTATAAATCATTTTCATTAGCATCCACTCCAACACATACCAAATTCTTATTATTGTTTTCGTCAAGTGCGTAGTAAAATCTAATACCTACGCAATTATCTTGAGCTAAAATCTTCTCCAGTAAAACTGATCCAATAAATTGACCTAAAGTATCTCCATTCGAGATCGTTCTGCGAAATCTCGCAGTCATTTCTGACCCTTTCTCAAGCGTAATAATCGCTCCTTCATTTCCATTAAAAGACATAATTTAAAATTTAAAGTTAGGCGACAAAATTAGAATTCAATTTCGGCGCAAATTTGATGAACTTAAATCATTTTTTGTCCAAAATAGAAAAAATTAGAATGATTTCTAGTTTTGATAGAACTGGTTCTGATTTGCAGGGTTGGGAGTTGGAGATTTAAGGGGATTTGGTTTGGTTTGTAAAATAGTCATTTGAATTATATTTTGTTTTGTATAAATGATTATTTGAGAATGATAATAAAGTAGATAATTCTTAACCCTAAAATCATTAATAAAAAAAGTGATTTTCAAACTAAAATTAAAAGAAACATGAATATAGAAAAATGTATTTCTTGCGAGAAACCATTTAAAGTTTGGGAACACAAACTAGCTATGCCGGGTACAAAGGAAAAAGAATCAGTTACTTGCACATACTGTGGACATATCATTGAGAGAATGTGTAATGGTTGGTGGAATTCAGCTGCTCTTACAGATCAAGAACAGTTCGATTATTTGTTTTTCTAATTATCTCGTATTTAGTATTTCTTTATGCCTCGGAATATCTTTTGTGACACATTAACTTTATCGAAATAAAAGTACTTTAAACTTCTTATGGAAGGCGATTTTCAACTTTTGAAGTAAATTCTTAAAATATAAAATATTATTTACATGTTTATCAAAGAACTAATAGTTAAAAATTACAGAACACTGGAGGATGTTTCACTAAATTTTTCTCATTATTACACCGCGATATGCGGGAAAAATAATGCTGGAAAATCGAACATTCTAAAGACAATCAGAAATCTTCTAAGTAGTGGATATTTCATTAGAATAATATCAGATGAGTTCATTGGCCATGGTGATATTAATTATAAAAATGATTTTACAAAATGGAAAAAAGGATCCAATGAAGATATTCAAATTAAAATATCGATAGAGCTTGATAAAGACGAAGATTCATCACTATATATGTTTATTCGTGACTTAATTCTCAAAAAAGATGAAACTGAAAATCAAGGAAATCAAAAAGAAATATTGTGCATTGACTTTTATAAAAAACCTGATAATTCGAGTGATTATAAAATAAATTTTGGTGAAATTGCGATCGAAAAGGACTTACCTAAACGTGAGGTTTTAAGAAGGATAAAGACATCTGAAACAATTGTATTTCACAATTCCACCGAAAACGATTCATTCTCTCCTTTTAGTTCTAGGAAAAATTCAATTAACAATTTCATAACCGAAAAAGATAAGAAAGATATTTCGGATAAAATTGAAACAGTTTTAAAATCAGTACAAAAATCATTAAAAAAGCAGCAGGACGAACTTTCGAATTTACTAGGTAGACTTGAAGATAAATATGAGGTTAGTTTCTCTATGCAAGGGCTAAAACTCGAAAGAGAATCAATTGAAATTTCACTTAAGGAAAAAGGAGTTGATGTGTCGTTGGATGAATGGGGAAGTGGCACGAAAAATAGAACACTTATTTTTATGAGTTTGCTCAATGCAAGGAAGTTTCAAGATAGCTCTAACCAATCTGAAAAGATATATCCGATAGTTTTAATAGAAGAACCCGAAAGTTTTTTACATCCTTCTGCACAAGCTGAATTTGGGAGAATATTGCAAGATCTTGCAAATGAATTTAAAATACAAGTTATTGTAACAACCCACAGCCCTTATCTCCTTAGTCATAAAGCACAATTAGCAAATATTTTAGTTGAGAGAGATTTAAAAAGTAAGGCAAAGGATAAGGGATCTGTAATTACAAACACAGAAGATGATAATTGGTATGAACCTTTTGCTTTGGCATTAGGAATTAATGGTGAAGACTTTGGGCCACTAAAATCTACAATATTCAATGATTCAAATAATGTTGTTTTAGTCGAAGGACCAATTGATAAAGAGTATTTTGAACTGCTCAAAGATCCAATCCATGGTTCAAATGCGTTAAAGAAAAATGTAGAGATCTATCCCTATGGAGGAGCTGATGTTATAAAAAATACGGCAATAACGAGTTTCATTAAAAATCGATTTACAAATGTAGTTGTGACAGTAGATTATGATAAATACGAATCAATAAAAAAATCACTGACTTCAATTGGTTTTGTCGAGAACAAAAATTTACTACCAGTTGGTAAAAATGAAAAAGGTAAAAAACTAATAGAGGGACTATTACCGAGCGATATTAAAAATACTGTCAGAACAAATTACCCGGATCTAGTGGATGCTGCAATGGAGAATTCAAATGAAAAAAAGGAGGCACAAAATAGTTTGAAGAGAAAATATCTTGAAGAATTTAAAATCGCTGCCAAGCCCGGAGAATTTCATTACGGTGAGTTCTATAAACTAATAAAGAAAATAAATTCAAACTTTAAATAAAGCGCAAATAAGAGTACTCAACACTTAGTAATTTAAATACCTATTAAGTGGTTAATTGAAGCGTAGATCAATTTCAATTCTGATAATCAGTTTTATTTTCTGAAATCTACAACTTCTAATAGACATATAACTTTATCACCAATTTTAAAGACGGAATGGATACTATAGAATTTCACAAATCTACCGCAAAAGAACTAATTGCCATCAAAGACAGAGTTAGAAATCTCGTAAATCATTGGGGTGAAGACGGAAGACATCACGAAGCTGTAATAAAGACTATGATACAAAGGTTTCTACCAGAAAGATTTAAAATAGGCAGTGGATTTATTATTCGTCAAACTCGTGAAAGGGGAGGTCATGAAACATCAAAGCAAATTGATTTAATTATTTACGACAATTCATATCCAATTCTATTTCGAGATAACGATTTTGTTATTTTAACAGCTGACTCTGTATTAGGAATTATTGAAGTTAAAGCGAATGCCACAAATCAAGGTTTAGAGGGAGTTATTGATAAAGCTAATGAAAATGGGGAGTTCATTTTTAATTCACGAATTTACAATAGGAAGCCACTGTTTAATGGTATCTTTTCCTTTGAATCAAGAGTTAACGATGTCGATTCTATAGCTAACCAAATAAAAAAACCATTCAATAAGCAAGGTCAAAACAAACATTTATATGGAGTTAATCATATTTCATTAAATCAAAATTGGTTTTACAAATTCTGGGGACAAGAATTTAGGAATGGAAATATGCCACATTACCTTTATGAAATAAGTGAACTATCATTTTCGTTTTTTATTTCAAATCTTTTGGATTTTATATGTGCGACCTCAGTTATTGAAAACAGTAATCTATGGTTTCCAGTTGATAAGTCTATAAAACTTAGAAAAAAATTTTAATTCAAAATCATGAAGAACATTCAGCCATCTGTTTATGGAAAATCCTTCACATGTCCTCATTGCGGAACTATAGCAAAGCAAGATTGGTGGCATTCAACATGGGATAATAGACAACATTATTTGAATGAAGAAAATCCATTGAAAATAGGTACTTGTCAGCATTGCAACAAAAATTCAGTTTGGATTGAAGAAAAAATGTTTTACCCTGACTTTGGAAACGCGCCTTTCCCAAATCAAGAAATGCCAGAACTAGTTTTAAATCTTTATATAGAAGCCTCATCAATTGGTGCAAAATCACCTAGAGGTGCGGCTGCTCTGTTAAGATTGGCAATTCAAGTTTTATGTAAAGAATTGGGGGAGGAAGGGAAAAACATCAACACTGATATTGGAAATCTGGTTAATAAAGGCCTTCCAAAAATTGTCCAACAATCTCTTGACATTGTTAGGGTAGTAGGAAATGATGCAGTACATCCTGGACAAATTGATACTGACAATAAGGATACCGTTGATCAACTTTTTAATCTATTAAATATAATAGTCGAATATATGATTGCTTTACCGAAAAAAGTAAGCGGGATCTATAGTGGGCTGCCACCAGAAAAAGTTGATGGAATAATTGAAAGAGATGGGAAAAAGAATAATTTGTAATATGAGTTTGTCTAAATATTGGATTTAGAGGATTTTACAACTTAAATTCTTCGATTTACTTTACTAGCAAATCTGTAAACCGTTTAAACTCACGGTTCCCCAAACTCTCCAACAATCATCCCCACCTGCATCGGAGTCAACAATCTCCTCCCCTTCACATACCCAGCAGCTTTCAGCTTTTCGCTCAAAGATGCAGAGGTGACAATCCAAATTCTAAGTTGCCAGGAGGCGCTTTTCTTCGTAATATTCGGGAAATAAAGTTGTGCGAGCTCACCGTAGCCGTAGGCTCGCACTTTGAATGGTTCATTATTCATATTGTTAATTTGTTTGTCGCCGGATCTAGGACCCAGCGAAGTTTATGGAACTGATGCCTTTTAATTTGGAGGCTAGTAATTTCATGTCATCCCCTACTTTTTTGTCGACTATTCGCGCATAATGTTGGGTGCTTTGAATATTCTTGTGGCCGAGCATTTTACTGACAGATTCTATTGGTACGCCGTTCATCATGGTAACCGTTGTTGCGAATGTATGCCTTGCGACGTGATAAGAAAGATCCTTTTGAATGTTGCATAGGTCGGCCAGTTCCTTCAAATAGGCATTCATTTTTTGATTGCTTAAAATGGGTAAGATTGGATCGTTAGGGTCAAGCAGCTCAAGTTTGGCGTAGTTTCTAATAATGCTCATAGGAATATCTAGTAAAGGGATGTTCGCTCTTCCTCCTGTCTTTTGCCGTCTTGTTCGGATCCAATAACCTGTTGTTTCATCGCCTTCAATTTCAGAACGTTTTAATTGTTTGACATCGATATAGGCCAAGCCTGTGTAACAAGAAAAAATAAAGAAATCACGCACTTTGTTCAGCCGGTCAAAGACCGAATGAAACTCAATAAGGCGCTGCATTTCTTCCATGGTCAGATAAGGCCGGTCAACCTCCTTCAAGGACAAACTAATGCCATTAAACGGGTCTTTCACCAACCATCCGCTGCGAATACTGATGCTTGTAATCGTTTTGAGGTTCTGTAAAAACTTTGTTGCTGTATTGTAGCTACAACCTTTTTCAGTTTTCAGGTAAATACCATACTGCTGGA
>JACCDH010772474.1_pt1 | contig 12864 bp, 12 predicted proteins | sample 7442481 | NCBI WGS metagenome assembly JACCDH01 (sample SAMN15323433, study PRJNA562643) | freshwater metagenome | isolation source: river surface water | place: USA:Blue River Watershed | collected 2017-08-15
AACGCGCTCAGCGATTTGGTCGATCGGGCTGGTTTGGGACATGGCACCCGCATTTTAAGGTGCATGCAAGGTTGGTGGCTAGAATTAGTGCTTGTTGGTGCTCGCGGTGTGGTTCACACGCCGCAGTTCAACGGGAAGCAGGAGGAGGGCATTGCTCGCTCAACACCCTCTAACCTGCGCTGCCCCCGCAACGGTCAAGCGGACGAGCCTTTTGGCTCCGCTTCTGTCACACAAGCCACTGGACGCCTTGAACAAGGGCCCGGGAAGGAGACAGAGGTTGTCTCCGCCAGCCCGGATACCGGCCAACAAGGTGACCTGTCGTAAGACAGGTTGTAAAGCCCATGCACTGTCGGGGAAGGCGGTGAGGGCGCTTATCTGTTGGTATGTCTCATGAAAAAATCTTTTGCAATTCGTGCGCGTGGCGTTGCGCCTGTGCTTTCTTTGGTGGCGTTGGCTTGTGGGGGTGTTTGCGCGCAGACTACTTCTGCCAATTCAAGCGAAGTGACCATCACCGCCAATCGGCGTGCGGTCTCTGCTGACCAAACTTTTCAATCGGTCAGCACTTTCACGCGCGAGCAGATTGAGCAAAGCGGCGCGCAATCTATCCTTGATTTGTTGACCGGATTACCTGGGGTAAGCACGGCACGAAATGGTGGCATTGGTAAAGCGAGCAGTGTTTATTTGCGTGGCACCACAACCAGTCAGCTGCTGGTGTTGATTGACGGCGTCCGTGCGTCGGCCGCTGGCACTGGGGAATTTGATTGGAACACCTTACTGCCCGAAGAAATTGAGCGCATAGAGCTTGTGCGAGGTCCTGCCGCCAGTTTGTACGGGTCAGATGCGGTGGGTGGGGTGCTGCAAATCTTCAGAAAACAACCTCAAAAAGGTTTCTCCATTGCCCAAACTTTAGGGGCTTATGGCACCCGACAAACCGACGTTTCAGCCGGAGGTGGTGATAACTGGCGTTATGGGGTGAACGCCGGTGAGCGTTCAATTGACGGCATGCAAACGGTCACGAATAACCCAAATCGTTATGGTTCAACGCAACGTTATGTCAGCGCAAACCTCAAAGGAAAAGTTGCGCGTGACACGCAGTTAGAAACCGGCATGGGTTATTCAGAGGGAGACAACACAGACGAATACGGCAAAAACTTGCTTCGCAATCACAATGGTTTTGTACGTTTGACGCACGACACAGCAGAAAATTGGAATCAAATTTTTCAGTTGAGTCAGTATGGATTCAATATGAAAGTGCCGCAAGGTTATCCGCCAGGTGAGTTCAGCACCGACCGCATTGCCTTGTCTTGGCAAAATCATGTGACCACGGCTGTTGGGCTTTTCACATTGGGTGCAGAGACATGGACAGACAAAGTTTCGAAGAAGGATTATTCGAATGCTGCAAACAATGTCTTCAAAGATCTGACCACGCACGCTGCGTTCGGGCAATTTGCCAAACGTTGGCAAGAGATTGACTGGCAATTGGGTGCAAGACGTGATCAACATAACGTCTACGGAGACCAATCGACTTACAACGTTGCAATGGGTAAAAAAATCACTCCCCAATTGCAACTGCTTGCATCGCACGGAACAGCGTTCAAAGCGCCAACAGCCAACGACCTTTACTGGCCACATGTAGCTGAACCTAATTTTGACTACAACACATCACCACCAACGCAACTCTCGGCAACCGGAGGCACGTGCGGTCCAAACGTGGGGGGAAAGGCAGTAGCCTGTGTTTACGACACAGTTGGGAATGCCAGTCTCAAACCTGAAAAATCAAAAACAAGCGAGCTTGGTTTGCGTTATACCAATGGTTATGTATTGGGCATCAATTATTTTGAAACGCAAATCAATGATCTCATCGCGTGGCGGAGTCAAACCCTTGGCACAGGACAAGCCTATGGGGCTTATTACGAGCCTAAAAATGTCAGTCAAGCTGAAATCAAGGGGTTGGAGACAATGGCATCACAGCGTTGGCATAACTGGCTGTTCTCTGGGCAATACACGCGTTTGTTAGCCACAAATATGGAGACGGGTCTGCAACTGGATCGTCGACCCAAAAACAGTGCCGCGTTTTCAGCCAGTACACAATTGGGACAGCACAAGGTTTCCGCAATTTGGCAGCTGGCTTCAGAGCGGCTTGATTCAAGCGGGGCATATACCTTGGCCGGCTACGGTGTATTGAATTTGGTGGATTACTATGCGATCGATCGACAATGGTCGGTGACTGCCCGTGTCGAGAACGTTACCAACAAAAAATACCATCTGGCAACATCGTTTGGAACACCCTATGCCACGCCTCAGCGCAGTGCCTATTTCACTTTGCGATACACCTATCGCTGACACAATGTGAACCATGTCTGCCATTGCACTTCCCCAACGCATCATCTGCCTCACCGAAGAAACCACGGAGTGGCTGTATCTGCTCGGGGAAGAAGCACGCATCGTGGGTATATCGGGCTACACCGTGCGTCCACGGCGTGCGCGTGAAGAAAAGCCGAAGGTCAGTGCGTTCTTGAGCGCCAAGATTGACAAAATCTTGGCACTTGAACCTGACTGCGTGTTTGGTTTTTCAGATTTACAAGCCGATATTGCTGCGGCCTTGATACGCGCTGGCGTGCAAGTGACGGTGTTCAACCAACGCAGCGTTGATGAAATCTTTTCAGTGCTCTATCAAGTCGCTGCAATGGTGGGGCAGGCCGAGCAAGGTTTGCAGCGCTTGCAAGCCATGCGTCAATCGCTCAATGACATACAAGCGACTGCTGCCCAATTCAAACGTCGGCCCAAGGTGTATTTTGAAGAGTGGGACGCCCCGCACATCAGTTGCATTCGCTGGGTGTCTGAGTTGATACACATTGCTGGCGGTGACGATTGTTTTCCTGAGTTGGCCAAAATGCCCATGGGCAAAGACCGCATCTTGCCCAGCGATCAGCCCATCATCGACAGCGCGCCCGACATCATTATTGGTTCCTTGTGTGGCAAAAAGTTTCGTCCCGACAACGTGATGGCACGCGCGGGTTGGCAAGACGTGCCGGCTGTACAACACAAACAAATTTTTGAAATCAAATCGGCCGACATTTTGCAACCAGGCCCTGCGGCACTTACCGATGGGGTGCGACAGTTGCACCACATCATGCAGAAATGGGAGGCAAGCTATGCTTGATCTCGCGCTGTTGACGCGCATGGCCCTGATGCTTTTGTTTTGCGTGAGCCACACGGCGCACGCTGTGGTGCTACGTGATGACCGTGGTGTGGAGGTCAACATTGCACAAACCCCGCAACGCATTGTGAGTTTGTTGCCTTCACTCACAGAAACGGTGTGCGCGTTGGGGCAATGTCAAAAACTGGTGTGCGTGGATCGCTATTCCAATTGGCCCGAGAGCGTGACGCAATTGCCACGCATGGGGGGTGGCATTGACCCGCAAATCGAAAGCGTGGTGGCTGTGAAGCCCGACTTGGTGCTGATGGCCACTTCAGCGCGTGGTGCTGAGCGTTTGCAAGCCTTGGGCTTGACCGTGCTGGCGCTCGAGCCGCGTACGCATGCCGATGTGAAGCGCGTGTTGAGCTTGGTGGCACAGGCCTTGAACGTGCCTCAGCACGACAGCGATCGTGTGTGGTCGCAAATTGATGCCGCAGTCAAAGCTGCGGCGCAATCGGTGCCCGCCAAAGCAAAACAGCAACGCATTTATTTTGAGGTTAGCTCAGCGCCTTATGGTGCCAGCGAGTCTTCTTTCATTGGTGAAACGTTGCAACGCTTAGGTGCGCGCAACATCTTGCCGGCTGCCATGGGGCCATTCCCAAAAATCAACCCAGAGTTTGTGGTGCGTGCGCAGCCAGACATCATCATGGTGGGCGATAGCAATTTTGCCGACATGCGTGCGCGCCCAGGTTGGGCCAATATGGCGGCGCTTCGCCTGCAACGCGTGTGTCATTTCAAACCGCATGAGTCTGATGTGTTGGTGCGTGCCGGCCCGCGCATGGCCGAAGCAGCACGATTGATGGCTGCGTGTTTAACTGAGAAAGCGGCACCATGAATGCAGGTCATGCTACTTGGTCTGCATGGCGCATGGCAGCCGTGTTGTTGTGTTGCATGCTGTTGGGCATCGCGCTTGGCAGCGCCGTGGGCAGCACCGGTTGGGAGAGTTGGCAGCACATGTTGCAAGACGATGTGGCTTGGCAAATCGTGTGGGACATTCGCCTGCCTCGTAGCGTAGGCGCTTGTGTGGCAGGTGCTTTGCTGGGTTTGTCGGGCGCTCTGGCGCAAGGTTTGTTTCGCAATCCTTTGGCGGATCCTTATTTGTTGGGCAGCGCATCGGGTGCTTCGCTGGGTGTGGCCGTGGCATTGGCTTTGTTTGGAGGCAATCCCTTTGCAACTGAGTTGTTGGTGCGTTTGGGTTTAACCGGTGCGGCCTTTGCGGGGGCGGTGTCAGCGGTGCTGCTCACACTCATGTTGGCGCAAGGTGTGCATCACACCTTGCGTTTGTTGCTCGCAGGTGTGATTGTGGGGGTGGTGCTGGGTGCGTTGGCCTCTCTGGTCACCCTCATGCGTCCTGATGTGTTGCAGGGCATGCAGGGTTTTTTATTGGGCTCCACCAGTTTCATCGGTTGGTCTTCGTGTGGGTTGATGTTGGGTGTGTTGTTGCTGTGCACCGTTTTGTCGTTCGTGCTCAGTCGCGTGTTAGATGCGCTGACCTTGGGTGAAGCCACCGCCATGAGCTTGGGCGTGCCCTTGCCACCTGTGCGTGTGGCGTTGATTGGTGTGTTGGCCTTGGCCACCGGCACAGCCGTGGCACAAACGGGGTTGGTCGCATTTGTGGGTTTGGCTGCACCGCATTTGGTGCGTTCACGTGTCAGAGCCAAACACAACTGGTTGGTGTTGTTGTCGACCCTCATGGGGGGCGTGTTGTTGTTGATGGCAGATTTGCTGGCGCGTTGGTTGTTGGCACCTCAAGAAATGCCGGTGGGTGTGCTCACAGCTGTGTTGGGTGGCGGTTATTTGTTGTGGCTGATGTACCGTGGCCAAACCACGCAGGGGGTTGCATGAGTCAAATGGCATTGCGCGCACAAAACATACGTGTCACCCTAGGTGCACACGAGGTGTTGCATGGCGTTGACTTGTCGCTGCCACAAGGCCAATGGACCAGCATTGTGGGTCCCAACGGTGCGGGCAAATCCACCTTGCTCAAAGCGTTGGCAGGTTTGTTGCCATTTAGTGGACAGGTATTTTTGTTTGACCAAGATGTGTTGTCTTTGTCACCCCAGCAACGTGCACAGCAGTTGTCTTGGTTAGGCCAAAGTGAAGTGGCCTCAGACGATTTGCGTGTGTGGGATGTGGTCATGCTCGGCCGTTTGCCCCATCAAGCTTGGATGGCATCGCCAAGCGCCAACGATGAACAAGTGGTTGAAGTGGCTTTGAAAGCCACCCAAGCGTGGGATTGGCGTGAGCGTTCATTGGGGCAACTCTCAGGCGGTGAACGCCAACGCGTGTTGCTCGCTCGTGCCATGGCGGTGCAAGCGCAAGTGATGTTGATGGATGAACCCTTGGCCAACTTAGACCCACCGCATCAAGTTGATTGGTTGGAACAAGTGCGTTGCCTCACCGCGCAAAACACCACGGTGGTCAGTGTGTTGCACGAAGTGGGCATGGCCCTGCATGCCGACGAGATGGTGGTGATGCAATCGGGGCGTGTGGTGCACCAAGGCGCTTGCAACAATGCGCAAACGCATTTGGCCGTGCAATCGGTGTTTGACCATCGCATCGCCATTCATGCGCTAGACGGCCAATGGGTGGCTGTGCCTAAACTCTGAGCATGTCAAAACAAAAAACCGCCAAATGCGTGATGGTGTTGGGCACTTCAAGTGGTGCCGGCAAAAGTTGGCTCACCACCGCTTTGTGCCGCTGGTATGCACGTCAGGGTTTGAAGGTGGCGCCGTTCAAAGCACAAAATATGAGCAACAACGCGCGTGTGGTGGCGTCTGAAAAGGGTGTGGGTGAAATCGGTTCAGCACAATTTTTTCAAGCCTTGGCTGCACGTGCGCAACCGCATGTGCACATGAACCCGTTGTTGCTCAAGCCCGAAGCCGATACACGCAGCCAAGTGGTGTTGTTGGGTGAAGTCAATGCCGAGTTGGGGCGCACACCCTGGCGCGAACGCAGCGAAAAAGTGTGGCCAGCCATTGCCGCGTCACTCGACGCCTTGATGGCCGACAACGATGTGGTGGTGATCGAAGGTGCGGGCTCACCGGCGGAAATCAATTTGATGGCCAGCGACATTGTGAATTTGCGTGTGGCTCGACATGCCAATGCGCGCTGCTGGTTGGTGAGCGACATTGACCGTGGTGGTGCCTTTGCGCATTTGTATGGCACCTGGGCTTTGTTACCTCCTGTTGACCAACAACGTGTGCATGGTTTTGTGTTGAACAAATTCAGAGGTGATGCGAGTTTGCTTGCACCAGCGCCAGAGCAATTGCAAAAGCTCACGGGTGTGCCCACCGTGGGTGTGTTGCCCATGTGGTGGCAACATGGTTTGCCGGAAGAAGATGGCGTGTTTGATGACCGCAGCGTGGTCTCGGGCGCCATCACAAAAACCATTGCTGTGGTGGCTTATCCGCGCATCAGCAATTTGGATGAATTTCAATCTTTGAAAAACATTCCCGGTGTGCGTTTGCAATGGGTGCGCAGTCCAGCAGATGTGCATGCCTTGCAAACCCATGATTGGGTGATTTTGCCTGGCTCAAAAAACACCAGCAGCGACCTGGCATGGTTGCGCCACCAAGGCTTAGATGCTGCCATCGCTGCGCATGCCGGCAAAGGCGGTGCGGTGTTGGGTATTTGCGGAGGTTTGCAACTGTTGGGCGAAGCATTGATCGACCCACATGGCGTAGACGGCAACGCCGCTGGTTTGGGTTTGCTGCCTTTGGTCACGCAATTTGCGTTGCATAAAAAAGTGCAACACACACAGGCCAAATTCGGTCGCGTGACAGGTGTGTGGTCGTCCTTGTCTGATGTGCAGGTGTCAGGTTATGAAATTCACCATGGCCACACCCATGCGCATGCGGGTATGCGTGCACGGGGCGAAGAGCCGATAGAGGTGATGCAAGGACTGGCATGGCAAAATCAAACCGGTAATGTGCTGGGTTGTTATGTGCATGGTTTGTTTGAAGACGCCTCTGTGGTGAAAGCCTTGTTTGGTCATCAAGCGCCAACGCTAGATACCGTCATGGATGGTCTGGCTGATTTTTTAGAGCAACACATACCTGCCGTCGCCATGCAAGCGCTGATTGCTGATGGAGTTGTCTAAAGCTGCTCTCAACGGGGTGAATATGAAATCATCTGTGCGTCCGTTAGATCACATCATGGTCGTGTCACTTGAACACGCCATCGCCGCACCGTATTGCACCCGCCAGCTGGCTGATTTGGGCGCACGTGTGATCAAAGTCGAACGTCCGGTTGTGGGCGACTTTGCCCGCGCCTATGACCAACGCGCAAGGGGAGAGTCATCGCACTTTGTGTGGGTCAATCGATCCAAAGAAAGTGTGGCGCTTGATTTGAAAAATCCACACGACTTGCAGGCGCTCAAACAACTCATTGCCCAAGCCGACGTGTTAGTGCAAAACCTCGCGCCTGGTGCTACAGCACGCATGGGTCTCGATGCATCAACCTTGCGCGTCAAACACCCGCGATTGATCGTGTGTGACATTTCAGGCTACGGCAACGATGGGCCTTACCGCGACAAAAAAGCCTACGACTTGCTGATACAAAGTGAGGCTGGTTATTTGTCAGTTACCGGCACGCCCGACGTGCCGTGCAAGAGTGGCAACTCTATTGCAGACATTGCTGCGGGCATGTACGCCTATACCAATATTTTGTCGGCGCTGTTGCAGCGCGACAAAACTGGTGAAGGTTCGCACATCGATGTGTCCATGCTGGAGTCGCTCAGCGAATGGATGGGTTTTCCCATGTACTACAGCATGGACAACGCCGAACCACCGCCACGCAGCAGCGCCTCGCACGCCACCATTTATCCTTATGGCCCCTTCGCCGCAGGCGACGGTGGTGTGGTCATGTTGGGTTTACAAAACGAACGTGAATGGGTGTTGTTTTGCCAACAGGTGTTGTTGCAGCCAGCGCTGGCCACGGATGAACGCTTTGACAGCGGCGCCAAACGCAACGCCCACCGAGACGAATTGCAAAACATCATTCTCAATGTATTTGCAGACCTCACGGCACCACAGGTGATTGCCCGTTTAGACGAAGCCAACATTGCCAACGCACGCATGAACACCATGGATGACCTGTGGGCGCATCCGCAACTCCAAGCCCGTGAGCGCTGGACACATGTGGACTCGCCAGCCGGCCCCTTGCCCGCTTTGCTGCCCCCGGGTAAGCAAACTGCCTTTGATTACCGAATGGCACCTATCCCCCAGGTGGGCGAACACACCGAAGCGATCTTGAAAGAGTTTGGCATTCAGCCCTGACACCTCCAGCCCTGCGGACCGAGCAACTGACGCCCGCGATTGGCGTGGCTGGGGTGTTTTTTTGCGATTTATGAATTTCGATTAGAGAAATCCGTTTACCAATGTTAAACTCCCGAATATTGTGCCGCGCCGCAAAACTCAGGAGACAAGCGCCATGGGTACCTACACTTATCCCAAATTCAACGTGGTTTCGTGCCAAGACTTGAAGGTGACCCCGCCACAACGCCGCCCCTTGATCGTCGTGGGCGCAGGCCCGGTGGGGTTGGCTGCAGCGATCGATGCGCGTTTGCAGGGCTTGGAAGTGTTGCTGTTTGACGAAGACGATTCGGTCTCTGTCGGTTCACGTGCGGTTTGCTATGCCAAACGCACGCTTGAAATTTTGGATCGCTTCGGCATTGGTCAGCCTTTGTGCGAAAAGGGCGTGAGCTGGAATGTGGGCCGCACTTTTTTGCAAGAAGAAGAGGTGTACCAATTCAATCTGGTGCCCGATGCCGGTCACAAACGCCCCGGCATGATCAATTTGCAGCAGTACTACCTCGAAGAAGCCATGGTCAAGCGCGCGCTCGAGCTAGGCGTAGACATTCGTTGGAAATGCAAAGTCACAGGCGTTTCTTCTGAAGCCAACCATGCCAGCATTCAAGTGGATTCGCCAGACGGCGTGTTCACCATCGAAGCCGATTGGTTGATCGTGGGTGACGGCGCGCGCAGCCCCATTCGCAGCATGTTGGGTTTGGATATTGAAGGCCACATCTTCAAAGATCGCTTCTTGATTGCCGACGTCGTCATGAAGGCCGACTACCCAGCCGAGCGTTGGTTCTGGTTTGACCCACCGTTTCATCCTGGGCAAAGTGTGTTGTTGCACAAGCAGTCTGACAATGTGTGGCGCATCGACTTTCAACTCGGTTGGGACGCTGACCCAGAAGAAGAGCGCAAACCCGAAAAAGTATTGCCGCGCCTGAAAGCCATGTTGGGCGATGAGCGCCCGTTCGAATTGGAATGGGTCAGCATCTACACCTTCCAGTGCCGTCGTATGAAAGAGTTCCGTCACCAGCGTTTGTTGTTCGTGGGCGATGCCGCGCACCAAGTCTCACCCTTTGGCGCACGCGGTGCGAATTCTGGCTTGCAAGATGCGGATGGTTTGATGTGGAAGCTGGCTTTGGTCATGAAGGGCCTTGCACATGAAAAACTGCTCGACACATACAACATCGAACGTGCCTACGCTGCCGATGAAAACATTTTGAACTCTACCCGTTCCACCGACTTCATCACACCCAAAAGCAACACCAGCAAATTGTTTCGTAACGCCGCGCTGTCGTTGGCCAGACACCACCCGTTTGCACGCAAGTTGGTCAACTCGGGGCGTTTGTCGGTGCCGAGTTTCATCACGCCATCGCCTTTGAACACCCCCGATGTAGACGCTTTCGCAGGCGACATGTTGCCCGGTGCACCCATGGATGATGCGCCCGTTCAAATGCACAGCAACGCACAACGCCAAGACACGTGGTTGCTCGATCACTTGGGCAATCGCTTTCAATGCTTGGTGTATGTGGACGATGTGGGGCAAGTCGATGCCAGCACCTTGAGCACATTGAAAGCCTTGCAAACAAACACCATTGCCATCGAACCCTTGGTGATTTCACGCGTTGCCGGTCAGATCGAAGGTGTGCAGGTGTTGACCGATGCACAAGGTTTGTTTGCCAAACGCTACGACGCCAAAGCGGGCAGCACGTGGTTGGTGCGCCCCGATCAGCATGTGAGCGCACGTTGGCGTCAATTCGATGTCACCAAAGTGCAAGCCGCTTTGAAGCAAGCCACGATGGCTGTTTGATTTTGAGAGAACACACCATGCACCAACTCCAACTGCAACCTAATTTCAACGAGTCAGGCAAACGTTACTTTCGCGACTTCACGCCGGGTGACGATTTTTATGAAGCTCTGATCGACACCCATCGCGATTTGACCGATGAGCAAAGCGCCTTGGTCAATGCCAAACTCATTTTGTTGCTGGCCAACCATGTGGGCGACATGCATGTGCTGCGCGAAGCCATGGCGCTGGCGCGTGCCGATGTGGCGCCTGCTTCAAACGCGTGCTAACGCCATCATTCGAAACATCCAAGGAGACACCGCCATGAACATCAGCCGCATTCACCACGTTGCCTACCGCTGCAAAGACGCCAAAGAAACCGTCGATTGGTATGTCAAACACCTGAACATGGATTTCGTCTTGGCCATTGCCGAAGACTTGGTGCCCAGCACCAAAGCACCCGACCCCTACATGCATGTGTTTTTAGATGCGGGTGCAGGCAATGTGTTGGCGTTTTTCGAATTGCCAACCTCGCCGGCCATGGGGCGCGACACCAACACGCCGGAGTGGGTGCAACACATTGCGTTCAAAGTGGACACCTTGGAAGAATTAGAAGCGGCCAAAGCACGCTTGCAAGCAGCTGGCATTGAGGTGGTTGGCGTGACCGATCACACCATTTTCAAATCGATTTATTTCTTCGACCCCAATGGCCATCGCTTGGAGTTGGCTTGCGATGTGGGCACGCCTGATATGTATCGCAAGCTTGACGATGTGAAGTGGGAGATGTTGGATGAGTGGAGCAAAACGCGTCGGGCGCCTAAGCATGCGGCTTGGATGCATGAAAAAGAGTTTCACTAAGCTGTGAGTTATTAACTCCCCCTCATTCACGGCGATCAGGCAGTACGCACTGCGGCTCGCCGCATTGCTATGTCGCTCGCAGTGCGCACTGCCTACTCGCCGTGAGCGTGCGGTTGCTTTCTTAGATGCGTTTGGTTTTTTCTTTGAAACTGCAATAGTCGCTGACGCTACATTGCCAGCATTGTGGTTTTCTGGCTTGGCACACGTAGCGGCCATGCAAAATCAACCAATGGTGTGCGTCTACCAAGTACTGTGGTGGTATGCGTTTGAGTAGTTGCATTTCCACTTCATAAGGTGTTTTGCCCGGTGCCAAGCCCGTGCGGTTGCCGACGCGAAAAATGTGGGTGTCAACCGCCATGGTGGGTTCGCCAAAGGCCACGTTCAACACCACGTTGGCGGTTTTTCTGCCGACGCCGGGCAGGGCCTCTAGGTCTTCGCGGTTTCTGGGCACCACGCCTTGGTGTTGTTCCACCAAGATGCGACAGGTCTTCAACAAATGTTTGGCTTTGCTGCGATACAGGCCAATGGTTTTGATGTAACCCTCTAAACCGGCAAGCCCCAACGACAAAATTTGTTGCGGCGTATTGGCCACCACGAACAAACGCCGCGTGGCTTTGTTCACGCCCACATCGGTTGCTTGCGCGCTCAGCAGTACAGCAGCCAGCAACTCAAACACGCTGGTATATTCCAACTCGGTGTTGGGCTGTGGATTGGCCGCTTTCAGCGTGGCAAAAAATGGCTCGATGTGTTGTTTTTTCAAATTAGCACCCACAAAAAAACATCTGTTCAATGAGAACTCGGTTTGGTGCTTAACTGTACGGCATTTAAGAACGTTACCGCCACACATCCGCAGAAGCCGTGACGGTCACATCGTCATCGGTGAAAACCACTTTGAGTTTGAGGTGAGTGTTTTTTCTATTGGCCCGGACTTGGGCTAGTAGTTCTGGGGTGAGGATGGGGGTTAGGTCGATGCGGCGTTTGTGTATCGGTGACATGGCATAAATTCTTTGAGTTTCTTCTCGCCATTCTGTTGAATAGTCTTTAAAGCGAATACTCTTTTGCCGCTGAGCTTCACTAATTTCTGGCGTTGTCACGGTCCATTCAATATCAACAAACTTAGGGATGCCACGCTTGCTGTCCCCTGGCATGAAAGACATGCTTTTGCCCACTTGACTGTCTTGCTTGTTGAGTTCTTGACTGTTGCCATCGGGGCCTAAAGCGCCGGGAACTGGACCTGTTATGCCATCTGGTGCAAAGCGGTGGACACCGATGTAGTAAGTGCCACGATTGATGAAATGCAGGCTCATGCCTAAGCGGTCGTTGCTCGCATTTGCGTAAGCGCTAAGTAACCCCGTCAACAGGGCCAACATCAGCGTGCGGCGTTGATGGTGAGGTTGTAATTGTTTTTGAGCCATTCTGCGTACTTTTTCATGTCGACGGTGCCATCGATGGGTGTGCTGCCATCAGCGTCTACTCCCAAGTTTTTGTCGTAGGTGATGAACTTCAAATCTGCGATTTGCTGAGTGGTTAGGCCGCCGGGCTTGGCGTTTTTGCGCAAAGTGCAGTTGTCGGCCCATTGCTCGTTGTTTTCTCGCAGGCAAAAGTCGCTGTTGAGAATATCAACCCCTTTGCCGTGAACAATAGGGTCACTTACTTCGCCCCATTCAGAGTGTCTGATCGAATCGTCGTCCCATTTCAACATCTTGATCCCACTCCCCTTAGCC
>JACCDH010818864.1_pt1 | contig 12864 bp, 14 predicted proteins | sample 7442481 | NCBI WGS metagenome assembly JACCDH01 (sample SAMN15323433, study PRJNA562643) | freshwater metagenome | isolation source: river surface water | place: USA:Blue River Watershed | collected 2017-08-15
CGATTGCGCCACGCCCCTGTTCGCCGTCGCTTCCAGCATCCACTCGGCCGCCATGGCACAGGGCATGACCACCTTCGACACTGCGGCGGTTTGTGCGGTGATGGAACGGCTCTCGGGTGTGCAACGCTAGAACAAACCCGACCTCAAATCACCCCTTTCCACGGGACACCGGCGCGGCATACAGTTCAAGCGACGCCAAGATATAAAGAAGCACACTCGATCCAGGTAATCTGGCTCAACTCGCCAAAGCCGCCTACCGGCCGCTCATTTCAGCATGTATGTGTAGACGCGCTTGAGCTCAAGGTTCCTCCAGACTTGGTCGATTTCAACTCGGCCATCGCTGTTTCAAAGTCCGTCAACTCGTGAGCCCTTGAGCTTCTGCACAGATCCTCCATGACCGAAAAAAAAATCGATTGTCCTACCGTGCAACCTTACTCTCCTATCCTGATGAGGATGATGCAGTGGGGCTTTAGGGTAATCGCCCCCTATTTGGCCTAGACAAAAAATCAGGGTGATCGACAATATTGTTGATTGATTGATCAATATCAGGGTATGTCCTATCTACTGTGCAGGTCTAAATTCAGATCATGAGCGACATAGATACATCAACAGGAGACGGCTCATGATTCAAACACCTTGGAAAAAGTTGGCCACCGGGCTCATCGCTGCTGCTGCCGTCGGTTTTACCGGTGCGGCCAGTGCTGAAAAGTACACGGTCAAAATTGGCTCTGGCCACAGCCCCAGTTGGATTCACATCGCTTTGACGCAAAACTTCTTCATTCCCGAAGTCAAAAAACGCGTGAAAGAGAAAACAGGGCATGACATCGAGTTCATCGAAAACTGGTCGGGCTCCTCGGTGAAAACCACTGAGGTGCTCGAAGCGGTAGAACAGGGCGTGCTGGATTTCGGCGTCTATTGCATTTGCCACGAAGCGCAAAAATTGGCGCTGAACAATTTCCCGATGTATTTGCCATTTGGCCCCAGCAACCCCGAAGTGTCGGTGCGGGCCACCCGCAAGGTGTACGACGAGCAGCCTGAATTGAACCGCCAGTTTGAAAAGTACGGTCAACGCCTGCTGACCCTGGTCCCCTTTGAGCCGTACAACCTGGTCTCCCGCTCGGCCATTCAGAAGGCCAACGAGGTCAAAGGCAAAAAAATCGGAGCTGCAGGCCCCAACGCATTCTGGGTCTCCGAAGCGGGCGCTTTGCCCGTGTCGGTGGCTGGCCCGGACATGTACACCTCATTGCAAACCGGTCTGATCGAATCGATGATCATTTTCCTCAGCGTCATGGACTCATTGAAGCTGTTTGATGTAGCACCGAACTTTGTCGATGTAGGGTTTGGCTCGATGACGGTGACCTCTTTGACCGTGAACAACCGCCGCTTCAACCGATTCCCTAAAGAAGTGCAAAGCATCATCGTGGATGTGGCCAAAGAGATGGAGTCGCAAAGTGCGAAAGTGACACGCGAAATGGGGGACAAGACCGTCGCGGCCATCAAATCCAGGGGGATCAATGTGGTCACCGTCAGTGACGCCGACCGCCGTGCCTGGGCCGAAATGCTGGCCAACACGCCTCGCGACATCGCCAAAAAATTTGAGGCCGAGAACAAGTTGCCGATGACCCAGGTCATGAAGGCCTACATCCAGGCCACCGAAGCCGAAGGCTATCGTTGGCCCGTCAAGGCGAAGCTCGACTGAGCCGAACGCGATGCCAACTGGGGATGACTTTTGAAATCACTGATTCATGCCATAGACCGGTTGGCACAAGCCATGATGGTGGGGACGGCTTTCGTCGCCTTCGGCATGGCTTTTGCCATTCTGGTCGAGATCACTTGCCGTTTGTTGGGCATCAAATACTACGGCACCGCGGAGCACATCCGGAATTTGCTGATTTTGATCGTCTTCATGCAATTGCCTTACGCCGTGCGCGTGCGCAGCATGCTGTTTGTCGACATTTTTCAAAACCTGATGTCGCCAGGCTTGAAAAACATCAACCTCAAGGTTTGCGCCCTGGGCGGAGCCCTGTTTTTCGCAGTGTTGGCCTATGGTGCTTGGGATCCGGCGGTGCGCGCCTGGGTTGACAACGAGTACGAGGGCGAGGGCGTGGTCGATGTACCGGCTTGGCCCGCTCGCTTTGCCATCGTGGTGGGCAGCATCATGACCGCCTGGTTTTATGTGTTGCGCATCGTTGGCATTGAGACCCGATTGAAAATCCCGGCGCGCCAGGAAATTTGACACCCTGAAAAAAGAGAATCTGGCATGACCGAATATTTGCACGTGATCATCTTGTTGATGCTCATCACGTTGGTTTTTTTGGGTGTCGAGGTCGCAGTTTCATTGGCCCTGGTGAGTTTCACCGCCATGTGGATTTCGACCGGCGATTGGGAAATCACGGTTTCCTTCCTGAGCAACACCGCGTATGAAGCATTGCGGGATTATGTATTCGCAGTGGTGCCCTTGTTCCTGTTGATGGGGGAATTCATTGCCCGATCGGGCATCGCTTATGACCTGTTTTGGGCGATCGACCGATGGCTCTCGCGCTTGCCGGCCCGTTTCGCCTATGCCACCGTTTTGGGCAACGTGGTGTTCTCTTTTGTATCCGGGACCAGTTTGGCATCGGCCACCACGTTCACGTCCATCGCTTACCCGCAAATGAAGCGGGCAGGTTATGCCGACCACTTTTCTTTGGGTTTGATCAGCGGCAGTGCCTGTCTGGGCATGTTGATTCCACCCAGCCTGCTGATGGTGGTTTGGGGCATATTGACCGACATCTCCATCGGCCATTTGTTTTTGGCGGGCATCATCCCTGGTTTATTGCTGGCCAGCATGATGATGATCTACATCGCCACCGTTTCTTTTACCCATCCGCACATCGTGGCCCATGGCCCGGCTTTCCAGCCGGATGCGCGGCATGAATCTCGGGGCCAACAAAAGCCACCGCCTAAAACGCGTGACCTTTGGCTCAGCGGCTTGGGTCTGCTGGCCATTGTGGTGGGCGCCTTGGGCGGGATTTGGGCAGGCATTTTTACCCCCACCGAGGGGGCAGGCATCGGGGCTCTGGTCGCTTTGACCGTGGGCGTGCTCAAGGGCATGCGGCGCGCAGAAATCATCGATGTGGTGCTCACCGTTGGTCGAGTTGCCGTGCCGCTGATGATTTTGGTTTTTGCGGCGCAACTGTACTCGCGAACCCTGGCCATGAGTGGCATGGGCAATCAGATCCAGACACTCATCCTGTCGGCCGAATGGGGCGTGGGACTGACCGTCTTGTTCATGGTGGCCATTTGGCTGATTCTGGGCATGTTCATCGACTCCATCTCGATCATGTTGCTGACGGTACCCATTTTTTGGCCCATCGCCAAAGCGTTGGGCTTGGATCCATTGGCCTTTGCCATGATTGGCATTTTGATCGTCGAAGCCGGACTGCTGACTCCCCCCTTTGGCATGGTGGTTTATGCCGTCAAATCGGTCGTGCCCAACAAGGATGTCACCATGGGTCAGATTTTTCTCGGGACAACGCCTTTCATGCTGCTATTGTTGCTCGTATCGGTGCTGATTTACTTTTTCCCGCCCTTGGCCAGCTGGTTAGCCAGTTGGATGTAGGGGGATTGCGATTCATTGAGGAGGTCTTTATGAAAGCCATGGTGGTTCAAAAATGGGGGGAAAAGTCGGTTTTGATGAGTCGACCAGACCCCAAACCCGGCCCAAGAGAAGCCGTGATGCGGGTCAGGGCAGCAGGCGTCGGCCTGACATTGCTGAATATGCGAAACGGCAGTTTTGGCGGCGAGGCACCCCGGATCATGGGGCACGAATTGGGTGGTGACATCGTCGAAGTGGGCTCCGACGTCACCGAACTCAAAGTGGGCGATGCTTGCGCTGTTTACTTCTACCTCACCTGCCACCGCTGCCGCTGGTGCCGTGGCGGTCGTGAAACATTGTGCGAAGCTTTCAAGGGTTTTGTCGGCGTGCATCGCGACGGCGGCTATGCCGAATACGTCAGTTTGCCGGTGGAAAACTTTTTGCCCATCCCCAAGGGCTTGAGTTATGAAGCTGCGGCCATGGCGACCGATGCGGTCAACACCAACTGGCATTGCATGAAAGAACGTGCCCGAATCAATCCGCACGACAACGTCTTGCTGATTGGCGCCGGTGGAGGGGTCGGCATCCATGGCGTTCAGGTGGCCAAGGCCTTCGGCGCTCGGGTGATCGCCATGGATGTGTCCGATGAAAAACTGGAGTTGGCTCGAAAATGGGGCGCAGATGAAGTGGTCCATGTCAAACGCGAAAGCGACTTGGTAGCCGCCGTGAAAAAATTGACCGATGGCCGTGGCGTTGATGCCGCCATCGACTATGTGGGCCATGGCCAAACTTTCCAGGTGGCTTATGACAGTTTGACCACCTCAGGCCGAGCAGTGGTGATCGGCGTGGGCAAAGGGGACATTCAAATCCCCACCCGCCCTCTGATGCTGACCGAGAGGATCGTCACCGGCTCGCGGCACTCGACTCGCACCGAGTTGATCGAAACGATGGAAGTCATGGCCCGTGGCCTGATTCAACCGGTGGTCGGCATGCGCCGGCACTTTACCGAAGTTGAAAGCATCTTTGACGCCATCGTCGAAGAGAAACTCCTGGGACGCGGCGCCTTGACCTACGATTGAAGCCCTTGGCGCACAAGTCAAATGGACGGGCCAACGGCGAGACCCGTTCGTCTTGATACAGACCTTCCGATTTTTGTGTAAGCTCAAGTCAACACACAAAAATCGTGGGTCACGATGAATCTGCTTGTCAAACTCAGATTTTGCTCATTGCCGATCATGGCTTTGGCCGGTTGCGCCACCCCCGAATACCGCTCGGCCCAAAGCGAATGCACCCCCCAGGCCCTGACCCAGTTTCCGGTGGTGCAAGTCTCCAACTGGGTCACCTTGCACCGGGTGATCCAGGTGCCCACCGGGCAAAGCCATTGCACCACCACGCAGCAGGGACAGGTGGCTCACACCGTTTGCAACCCGGTCCTGCGGCCCGAATTCATCCCCTACCAGCAAATGGTGGTGAGCGACGCCAACCAGGCCGCAAGAGATGCGGCCATTCAAAGTTGCGCCAACAGCTTGTGCCTGCAACGCATGGGCAACCCCGACTGCAAAACGCCCAAAGCCCCTTGACACCCGACTGGGCATCCGCACGCATCAGGACCAACCGGCCCTGATGCAGTGAGCGGCCTTTTCCGCGATCATGACGATGGGGGCCTGGGTGTTACCCGACACGATCCGCGGCATCACCGAGCCATCGACCACCCGCAGACCTCGCAAACCATGCACCCGAAGTTGGGCATCGACCACCGCCATCGGATCGGCTTCGGACCCCATGGCGCAGGTGCCCACCGGATGAAAAATGCTGCCGGCCCGGCGCCGGATCCAATCCAGGATTTCCGCATCGGTTTGGGCCGCCGCACCGGGCTCGTGTTCTTGGGTGACATACCGCGCCAACGGAGCCGCCGAGGCAATCTCGCGCATACGGCGCACCAGGGTCACCGCCAATTCCCGATCGGCTGGCTCGCTGAGGTAGCGCGGTTGAATGCTGGGCAAAGCCAAGGGATCGGCAGAGGTGATGGCGATGCGCCCACGGCTTTGCGGGCGCAACAAGCAAGCCGATAACGTGACCCCTGAAAAAGGGTGCGGTGGCTGATGTGGCCGGTCAAAACTGATCAAGCCGAAATGAATTTGCGCGTTGGGCCATTGCGGATCGGCATCGGGTCCTGCCGAAAAAAACGCGCCAGCGCGATAGACCCCATTGCGCAAAGCACCCTGTCGCGTCAACTGATAACGCAAAAACTCAAAGGCGCTGCGCCAACGGCTGTGGGCGATGTCATTCAGCGTGACCGCCCCCTGACAGCGGTAGGACGGTCGAACCTGCAAATGGTCCTGAAGGTTTGCGCCCACGCCGGGCAAGGGGTGACGGACCACCACGCCCGCAGACTCCAGCTGGCCCGCATCGCCGATGCCGGACAACTGCAACAACTGGGGCGACTGGATCGCGCCTGCCGACAAGATCACTTCATGCCGCGCCCGCACGGTTTGCACCCGATCTTCGACCGCCACTTCAACGCCTGTGACTCGATCGCCCTCCAGCACCAAGCGCAAGGCGCGGGCTGCGGACAAAACCCGCAGATTGGGACGCTGGAGTGCGGGTTGCAAATAAGCCCTGGCGGTGCTCATGCGCACGCCCCGGCGGGTGTTCATGCGGAAATACCCCGCGCCCCGGTTGTTGCCCTGATTGAAATCATCGACCGATTCAATCCCGCACAGGGCAGCGGAGGCCACAAAAGCATCCGACAAAGGGTCTCTGGGCACATCTGAAATCCACCACGGCCCGCCTTGCGCATCCGCGTTGCCATGGATGTGTTCGGCATGCATGGCCTTCCTGAAAAAAGGCAAGACGTCGTCATAGCCCCACGACCCATTGCCCAAGTCCCGCCAGCCATCGTAATCTTGTCGATGCCCGCGCAAATACAACATGCCATTGATCAGGCTCGATCCCCCCAGACCCTTGCCCCTGGGCCAAGGCAGGCGTCGATTGGCCATGTCGGGCTCGGGGTCGGTTTCAAAGCCCCAATCGTGCTCGGCATGACCCACGGTCTTGAAATAACCAATCGGGATCTTGAGCCAGGGGTCGCGCGAAGCACCCCCCGCCTCGATCAGCATGACCTTCAGGCCCGGCTCTTCACTCAACCGGGCGGCCAGCACCGCACCGGCGGAACCGGCACCAACGATCACGACATCGGGTGTCCAATCCGCTTGCATGTTCATGAAATTTGCGCCAATGTGATCGGCCACAAAAGACTGGACTGGCGCAGCGCTGGCGTCATGGCCATCAACCCATCAGCGTGCCACGCACTGGCGACACCGGCAAATGCACTTGCCGCGCCAACAATTCGGACTCGGGCACCCCTGCACGCAACTGCGCCACCATGTGCTCGGGGTCGAACTCGACCCCGATCGGATTGAGGTCGTAGTGCGGGCCGTGCATGAAACCGTTCGACCCCTCGTTGCTGTCGAAACAGTCGGCCTGAAATTCCAACTGATTGCCGTCCGGATCCGTGTAATAGCACGACACCGTCACCCCGTGGTGGATGCACCAGTAGGGCAAGATGCCCTTGTCGCGCAATTCGATGTACTTGTCCATCAGTTCAGTCAGGCTGCGATAGCCGTAAGCCAAATGGTCCATCCCCGGTTGACCGCGCGGCGCACGCGCATCGCCGGGCCCCTTCACAATGCCCATGTTGATGAGCGCAACGCGGTGGTGCTCGTGGTCATAAGTGACAAAAGCAATCACCGGGTTCTGATACTGCACCTTGGCATCAAACACCGTCACATACCAGTTCAGCATCTCCTCGAAGTGATAGGTCCGAAACACCACATGGGCAAAGGTTTTGGGTTGAATCGTCATGGCCAAAATCGCCTTGTTTGAAACAGCCTCCATTTAGGCAGATTTTTGTCTTCGGGTCAAACACCGTCGCGACCCTGATACCCCTTGGCTGGGGCAAAATACATCCTTGTCCACCTCACTGCCAATTGACCATGGATGCATCTTCTATCCTGACCCACATTGCCCAACGGGATCAGGCCCGTGTGGCCGCCTTGCTGGCCAAAGACACCACCGCGCTCAACGATCTGCTCGACGATGCGCTGGTCTACGTCCACTCCACTGGCGTGGCCGACACCAAAGCCAGTTACCTCGAAGGCCTGGTGACTGGCGTCTGGGATTATCACAAACTCGAAATCCGCAACCCCCGCCATGTGGTCCATACAGGCACCGTGCTGGTGTTTTGCCGCATGGCGATCGACATCACGGTGCGGGGGCAATTCAGATCATTTGAAAGCAACGCCTTGCTGGTCTGGGTCGAGCGCCCTGGTGGCTGGAAACTGGCAGCGGTGCAATCGAGCAGCATCCCGCCAGCCTGAAAGGCTGTGCCTGACGCGCAGGCAACCGATCCGGCTCCACTCGCCCTTACTCCAGCTTGATGCCGCGTGTACTGATGATGTCCGCGAACAGGCGGGTTTCATCGCGCACCCGTGCGGCCAAATTGGCGCTGGCACTGCCCACCGGATCCCAGCCCCCGGCGAGCATGCGTTGACGGATCTCGGGATCTCTCAGCACGGCAGGCACATCTTGCATCAGACGATCCTGAGCCGCCTTGCTCAGGTTGGCGGTGGCAACCAGTGCGACCCACACTTCCAGCGGATTCATGCGCACACCCAACTCGGACAAGGCCGGTACATCGGGCGCCAACGGGCTGCGTGGCCCCGCCAAGCCCACCGCATGCAACTTGCCAGCCTTGACGTGCGGCAAAGCCAAGCCAGGCGGCATCAGCGCCATCTGCACCTGCCCGCCCAGCATGGCATTGAGGATGGCCGGATTACCGCTGTAGGGCACATGAACCGCCCCGCTGCTGCCCAGGGCCGACTTGATGACTTCCATGCCCAAATGGCCCACCGAGCCGACGCCGACCGAACCGTAGCTGAACTTGTCGCCTGCCTGCCGCACAGCGGCAACCCAGGCTGCACCCGTGGGCAGATCCGCCGACGACACCATCAACAGCGGCGCCGTGGCCAACAGACTGACCGGCAGCAAATCCTTCACCGGGTCATAGGGCAATTTGGGGTTGAGTAACTTGGCGCTGGTCAGGTTGCCATTGATCACCACACCCAGGGTGTGATCGTCGTTGGCCTTGGCCACAAAATCGGCGGCCACATTGCCGCCCGCGCCCACTTTGGCTTCGACCACCACCGGCTGGCCCCAGAGCTTGGACAAACCATCGGCCAGGATGCGCGCTGCCGTATCGGGTGTTGAGCCTCCCGGAAACCCGACCACGATGCGCACGGCTTTTTGCGGCCAAATCGGCTGTGCCAGAATCGGGGCGCTCAAGCCGGCAGACAGGCCCAGGACGGCCAATGCGCCGATCATTCGGCGACGCCGGGGGTTGGATTGGGGCAGCATGACGAGGCTCCTTTCAAACAAGAACAAACCAGCTGCCGCGCATGACATGGGGGCGACTGGGCAAGCCCGGGATCATGACCATAATGCTTGCCAACCGGAGTGTAACCATGGCCAAACTCAGACACATCGCTTTGTCCGTTCCCGACCCCTGGGCCTCGGCCAAGTTTTACCAGCAAGCCTTTGGCCTGGAAGTGGTGGGCGAAGCCCATTCATCCACCGCCGATGGTGTCTACCTCAGCGACGGCACCGTCAGCTTGACCCTGCTGAAGTACAAAACCGACGCACCCGCCGGACCGGCTGGCAAAGATTATGTCGGCCTGCATCACATGGGATTTTTATGCGATGACCTGCAAGCGCAAAGTCTGCAGGTCGAAGCCGCCGGCGCGCAACTGTTCATGGACGCACCCGTGCACACCAGCACCGAGTACTACGAGAAAAAGTACCGCGATCCCGATGGCGTGATTTTTGACATCACCCACTCGGGATGGCGCGGCGCCAAGCCTTGAGCCCGACTTGGGCGCAATTGGCCTCAGACTCCTAAAACAACCCCAGCGGCTGACCGCGACCCCAGCCCCACACCAACACACCAGCCAAACACAAACTGGGGCCAAAAGGAAAATGGGGCTGCGCCTCGCGCTCGGCCCGGGGCCGCAGCAATCCCTGTGCGATACCCAGCACACAAGCCACCAGCACCAGCACACTGAGGCTTTGCCAGCCCAACCAAGCCCCCAAAGCGGCCAACAGTTTGAAGTCTCCGGCGCCCATGCCATCCATCCCGCGAAGCCACTTGAAGGCTAACGCCACCGACCACAGCATGAGATATCCGGCCACTGCGCCCCAAACGGCACTGCTCAAATCCACGCCGATCCAGCCCAGACTGGCCGCCAGCAGACCGGCCCAGCACAAAGGTTGCGTGATCGCATCGGGCAAGTAGCAGGTGCGCGCATCGATGCAGGCCAAAGCCAACAGCGCCGCACCCCAGACGGCCCAGCACCCCGCCGTCACCCCCGGGCCATACACACCCACCATGGCCACAAACCACAAGGCGGTCAGCAACTCGACCGCCGGATACCGCCACGAAATGGCCACGCCGCAGTGGCGGCAACGGCCACGCAACCCCACAAAACTGAGCACCGGCCACTTGTCGCGCCAGGACAAGGGCGTCTGGCAAACCGGGCAATGCGAAGCTGGCGTGGCCAAGTTGTAGGCGGGCGCATCGTCCAAACCGGCTTCGTACTCGCGCTCGATCATGCGCGGCAAGCGAACGATGAGCACATTCACAAAGCTACCCACCACCAATCCCAGCAGACCGGTCATCCCCCATTCGATCAGCGTGGCCATCGCGAATGGGGGCAAGTTTCAGCGCTGGCCGAAACGGACTTGACCAAAAATCTGGCCGGCCTCGCGCGGCGTGCAGCGCCAGTACGACGGTGTGGCTGACACCTGTCCATTCAGCGCGGCGGCGGCTTCCCAGCCCCAGCGCGGCTTGTACAGGAACGAGCGCGCCAGCGCTACCAAATCGGCCTCGCCGTTTTCAATCACGGCATTGGCCTGCGCGGGCTCGGTGATCAAACCGACCGCAATCGTGGGCAAACCGCAGCGCTCACGCACCAGCTTGGCAAACGGCACCTGATAGCCCGGACCGATGGCAATCTTTTGCAAAGGCGAGACGCCGGCGCTGGAGATGTGCACATAGTCGGCACCCGCTTGCTTCAGGCGCACCGCCATGTCGGCGGTTTCCTCAGGCGTCCAACCGCCTTCGACCCAATCGGTGGCCGACAAGCGGATGCCCAAAACACCCTTGAATGCCTCGCGCACAGCAGCAAAGACTTCCAACGGAAATTTGATGCGGCCTTCGAAATTGCCACCATAGGCATCGGTGCGTTGATTGGCCAGCGGCGAGACAAACTGGTGCAACAAATAGCCATGGGCTCCGTGCAATTCAATCGCCTCAATACCCATCTGATCGGCTCTTCGGGCGGCGTTGGCAAAGGCTTCCCGGATGCGCACCAAGCCGGCGGCGTCGATGGCGTCGGGTGCCAGTTCGCCCTCTTTGTGCGCCAGGGCTGACGGTGCCAAGGCCTTCCAGCCCCCCTGATCCAGGGCAATCTGGCTACCGCCATTCCAGGGTTCGGCACTGGACGCCTTGCGCCCGGCGTGCGAGAGCTGAATGCACACCGGCACCGGCGGGGCCAGCTTGCGAGCGCGCTGCAATTTGTCGTCCAGCGCAGCGGCGGTGGCGTCGTCCCACAGGCCCAGGCAACCCGGGGTGATGCGCCCTTCGTCCGTGACGGCCGTGGCCTCGATGGTGAACAAACCGGCCCCGCCATTGAGCAAATTGCCCCAGTGCATCAGGTGCCAGTCTTGGGCCTGACCGTTGACGGCCACGTACTGGCACATGGGCGCGACCACGATGCGGTTGGACAACTCCAGCCCACCGCGCGGTGAGCCCAAACGAATAGAAGAGAAAAGAGCACTCATGATTTACTGCGGTTCGATTTTGGCGTCACGGATGGCTTTGGCCCACTTGAGCGATTCGGCCTGGTTGCGCTTGGCCAGATCCTCGGGCGTGCCGGGGTCGATCACCAAGCCAAAGCTGGACAACTTGTCCTGCACCTCTTTGGCATTGGCGGCGATGTTGATGGCCTTGTTCAGCCGGGCGATGGCCTCGGGCGGGGTGCCGGTGGGCGCGAAAACGGCAAAGTAGGCGATCAGTTCATAGTCTTTCAGGCCCAGTGCTTCGTTCACGGTGGGCAAATCGGGCACCACCGCCGAGCGCTTGCTGGACGTGACCGCCAAACCACGCACCTTGCCGCCCTTGACCTGGGGCACCATCACCGCGAAGTCGGCGGTGAACAGGTTGACCTGGCCCCCGATCAGGTCGGTCATGGCCGCCGGTCCGCTTTTGTAAGGCACCGGATTCATCTTGATGCCGGTCATGCTGGACAACATTTCGCTAGAGACCTGCTGCGAAGTGCTGGCATAAGCAAAACTGATCTGACCCGGCTTGGCTTTGGCCTGATCGACCAGCTCACGCAAGGTCTTGGCGGGGAAATCGTTGTTCACCGCGACGATCAGCGGCACTGAACCCAAAAAACCCACCGGGGTGAAGGCGGTATCCTGATCGTAGGGGAGTTTTTTCATCAGGCTTTTCAGCGCCGCATTGGTGCTGTTGGTCCCGATCAGGATGGTGTAACCGTCGGCGGGCGACTTGGCCACCGCATCGGCACCCAGCATGCCATTCACACCCGGCTTGTTCTCGACCACGATCGTTTGACCCAACTCTTCGGACATCTTGGCAGCAAAGGTGCGACCAATGGTGTCGGTGGCACTGCCCGGCGCAAAGGGCACGATGGCCTTGATCGGTTTGTTCGGATAGGCCTGCGCCCATGCCCCCATGGCGGTGGCGGACAGGGTCACAGCGCTCAGAACCAGACGCAGCCGGCCCCAAATGTGGTGTGGTGTTGTCATGAAAGTCTCCTGTGGTGTGGGACTATAACGCCAGTCGTCGCGAAGCGCTTCAGTCGATGGGTAGGTGTAACAAGGCACTGGCCAGGCATTTGCCATGCGCATCCAGCGCCAAAGACCGGGTCACGCCACCACCCAGCGACTGCATCAGCACAAAATTCAGGGCGTGCAGCTGCGGCAACTCGTAACGCAACACCTCACCTTGCACGCCATCGCCCAAATGCGCCTTCACCCGTTGGGGGGTGAGGGTGGCGAGCAGGCGCGGATAGTCTTCGGGCCGATAAGCCGTGACCGACAAGGTGGAGCGGTTGCCTTTGTCGCCGGTGCGGGTGTGGGCGATGTCACGCAACAGTGTCATGACAGCACCTCGACCCGGGTCTGCACCCAATCGCGCGGGATCAGGA
>JACCDH010109743.1_pt1 | contig 12862 bp, 14 predicted proteins | sample 7442481 | NCBI WGS metagenome assembly JACCDH01 (sample SAMN15323433, study PRJNA562643) | freshwater metagenome | isolation source: river surface water | place: USA:Blue River Watershed | collected 2017-08-15
ATGAATATCTGAAGTAAAATGAATTGAAAAGAGCGTATTTATACGCAAAAGGGAATACCCTAACTCACTGACGGACAAAGAAAAAGCCATCATTGCTGATGGCTTGTCTAGTTTGGCTCCCCTTTTCAACGAAAGATGCAGCTATTATACTATGATAACTTTTGCAACTATTTGGAATTTAAATTCTTCACTTCTTTAAAAATAATATTTGCAATCTCTTTAGAACTGAAAGGATTTTGACCAGTAATTATATTTTCATCAATAATTACAAATGAAGTCATTGGGAGAAGCGCTTTCTTATAATAATTTGTTCTTTTCTTTAATTCATTTTCAAGATTAAAGGGCACAACCTTTTTTCTTCTTGCTAGACTTTCTTCAAACCAATTGAACCCGGTTATTTTTTTACCACTAATTAAGTTTTTACTGTTAGAGAGTTTTACATTTAACAAGCCGCATACTCCGTGACAAATTGCAGCAATGATTTTACCCTTTTCATAATGCACTTTTATAATGTTTTGTAAATTTTCATTATATGGGAAATCGTACATTGTACCGTGACCGCCAGCTAAGTAAACAACATCAAAATGATTGCCAGAAACATCTTTTAAACATTTTGTATCTTGTAACAATTTTCTAAAAGTCTCATCCTGCCAACATTTTTTTGATACGCTATCCATAAAAAATGTATTCAGGCTTTCAGGGTCTACGGGTGTATTTCCCCCATGAGGACTTGCAATTGTAATGTCACAACCTTGTTCCTTAAATTGGCTATAAAAATGTGTTATTTCGCTCAACCATAAACCAGTTTTTAATTGCGTGTTTTTATAATAAGAGACACTGGTTACAACTATTAGAATATTATTTTTCATTGCTTATTTTTAAAATTTTACGAATGCCTTCTTGATATGAAGTATATGTAAAATCCGGAAATCGTTTTTTAAACTTATCAGATTTAAAAATATTATCCACTTGATAACGAGGTAATAATTCTAGTAGTTCTTTTATTTGTTTATTAAATAAACTCAACACCTTGAAAATCCACAAACTTGTTACAGCATAATTTAGCTTTCTACGAAGCTCAACTGAAGCAAATGATATTAAATCTTTATAAGTAATTCGATTGTCATCGCAAGGGAGATGCCAAGTTTGTCCATAGCAATCTGGTGTATTCCCAATCAGTGCCATTGCGCGACTTGCATCTGGTGTCCAAATCAATGTTCTTAAGGTGTTATCACTTATTGGCACGTTAATTTTTTTATTCTTAATAATTCTATCAAATATTAAAGTATTCGTAATGCTCTGCGTTTTCCCTGGACCATAAAACTCTGGAGCCCTACAGATAACTGCTTCTATTTGCCCTTTTCGCATTTCAGATAATAACATATTGGCAATTTCAGCTCTTACGGTTGATTTTACTCCTGTTGGTTCAAAATTTGTTTCTTCTGTCTGAGATTCACTTGTTTTAGGATACATATATGTATTATCAAAAAACACTAGCTTGCAGTGATGTTTTTTACATGCCGCAATTACATTTTTCATCATTATAGGAAACTGTTCCTTCCACATTAAAGAATTCATAGGAAGTCCAACAGTCAAATAGGCAATTGTGCTACCTTTTAATGCATCACTTGTTTCAATCTCATTCATCAAATTAGCAGGAAATAAATTATCCGTTTCGTTTACCTTTTTTGGACTTCTACTTACTAATCGAATATCAGTTGTGTAATTCTGATTTATTTCTTTTGCTAATTCTTCAGCAATTTGCCCATTAGCTCCTAAAATTGTCTGCATTTAATAATTTTAAATCTTAGTAAATATAAAATTTATTCCTTTTTAGTCGAGCAAATAATAAAAAAGGGTCATACTATCAAAGTATAACCCTTTTTCTTTTTTATTTGCTCCCCTTTTCAACGAAAGATGCAGCTATAATTCTATCATCACTTATGTAACTATTTGGAAGTTAAAGAATTAACTTTTTGAAAATTTACAAGTAGTTATTTTTTATAGAGATAAAACATACAACGACTTAACATTGCTGACATAACCGATGCGTGTGTTTCATCAGGGAATTCAACAAATTTAGTTTCGATATTTTTATAATGACTTGTCAATTGGTTGTCAAAATATCTTAAATCTTCAATGGCATCTTTAGGTTCTAAACCGCCATAAGATAGAAATACTCTTCCGTTAAACTCCTTGTGTGTTTCAGCATATTTACTTTCAACTCGTCTAATATCATTATTTAACCAAAGTCGTTGAGAAGAGCTGTTAATTCCATATCGGTTAAATAAACGTGTTGAGTTAAACATAAGGTAGGCAACATATTGACCTCCTAACGAATGACCAGAAATTCCACGTTGTCCATTGAAATTATATTTTGTTTCAATCAATGGAAAGATTTCTTTTGTTAGAGTTTGTAAGAATGGGAATCCTTTGCCAGAATGAAGGCTGCCTGCTGGCAAATTGAAATATTTTGCTGCACCAACATCATTCAATGTATCCACTGAAAATGTATAATCAGGCCATCTATTGATCAACCATTCACTTGTAGTTTTTTCAGGGCCGGTAATCGTTACCACAATTACATCTTCAATAAGATTTTCAAACATTAGTGTACGATGTGCGCCATGAGCAATCCCTGCTGCATAATATCCATCTAATATGTAATAAACTGGATACTTCTTACTCGGAGTGTAGGTTTCAGGAAGAGAAACTTCTAAAGTATATTTCGTATTATTTGATTTTGAGTTTAACTCAAATTTTGCTGTTAAATCCTTTGTTAAAGGGTGCTGCGCAAAAAGGGATTGAGAAAGGAACAAAACCCCAATGACTAATAATTTCTTCATTTCAATTGAATTTAATTTATTGTAATAATACAATGATTGAGTATTTAATTATTTGAAAAAATAAACTTATTAAAAAACCTCACTAATCTGAACAACTGGAATGCAATTAGTATAGTTAGGAATATCGGCCTCTAATTTTGCTGAAGAAGATTCATTCATTGCTTTTTGAAAAGAAGAAATAGAATCGAAATATAAATATCCTATTGCTAAATATGGGACTGGTGAATTTGGAACACCATTTGCTAAACCTTTATCAATTGCAATTACTTTTACACTTTCGCCTAACAAAGATTTTACCAATGGCATATGTTTATTAGCATAATAATCAATATCGAACTTCTTGCCTTCGCCATTTGGATAGAATAAAGTTACCTTAATCATCCCCTTTTTTATTCCTGAAATTACTTCTGACTTTGATGCAGTTTGAGAAAAGGAAGTGAAAGCACTTAACATTAACACGATAGTTAATAAACAGTAGATTTTTGTTTTCATATAAATAGAATTTTAATTTTTTGTAATATAAGAATAATAAATTCTATCGAAAAATCAAAAGAAGCAGCTAGCCTAACTCACTGGCGGACAACAAAAAAGGCGACATTTCTGTCGCCTTGTGCTCTCTTGCTCCCCTTTTCAACGAAAGATGCAACTATAATAAGTTGATTGAGTATGTCTCCATTAGGAAATTAAATCCATTTTACTTCCAAAAATAAAAAGCATCTAATTTTCTGTATGGCTTTGCTAGATAACGTAATATTTCAGAGTGCACTAATTCAGGTTCTTCAAAAGGTGAAATATGAGTAGCGTCTGGTACAATATACAGCGAAGCTTGAGGAAGATTTTGATAAAGAGCAATGGTGTGTTCTAACTTAAATATGTCGTGGTCACCAGCCATTACCAAGAAAGGAACTTCAATAGCATTTAATTGTGTTATTGTGATATTAGGATTATTAAAAGCATTGTCGGCCGCTTTCTTTTTAGCTGAAGCTATTTTAGTTTTATCCGCCGCCATTCGTTCATAAGTAGAAAAATACTTTGCCATTTCAATTTTTGTTTTTGCAAACAAAGGATCTGTAGTATTCATTTTCCAAGTAGTATCAACTCCTAAAAAAACACCCTTAGATTCTCCTAAAAAATTAGCCCCCATAATAACTGCTTTAGTTATTTTTTCAGGGTGAATTAAAGCAAGCTCCAAAGCAATATCACCCCCATCACTCCAACCTACAAATTTTGCTTTCTTGATTTGAAGTTTATCCATAAATCCATTCACATCTAATGCCATTTGTGCATAGGTTAATTCTTTCTCATCGCTATCTGTCGTTCTGCCTTGCGAACGAGAATCCACAGCAATAACTTGATACTTTTTTGAAAATGCTTCAATCATGCCGCCCATCATTTCAGAGGAACCATATCCACCATGTAATAAAATAAGAGGTTCACCCTTACCATAAATTTCATAATACATAGATATATCACCTACTTGAACTCTCTTGCCAACTTTCGGATTAGAGCCGTAGGGAATTTGTGCAAACAAAGATTGAGATAGGAACAAAACCCCAATGACTAAAAATTTCTTCATTACAATTAAATTTAATTTTTTGTAATATAAGAATAATAAAGTCTATCGAAAAATCAAAAGATGCAGCTACTCTAACTCGTTGACGGACAAAGAAAAAGCCATCATTTCTGATGGCTTGTCTAGTTTTGCTCCCCTTACGCACCAAAGTTGCAGCTTCTGGGGGAACTTAATATCTTGATTAAGCCTTAATTCGGGTGTAAAAAAAGTCATTTAACCTCAAATTAACCTTTTTAGTATACTTAGTTTCTAGTGGCATGAAGTAGTAATTACAAGAAATCAATAGGTCTACAAATGTGATCCTCTATTTTAGTTACTGGCAATTTATTCTTATTCTGTAAAACTTTTGAAATAAAACTATTACATCGATTAATATCGAATAATTTAATTCTCAATGCTTCACATAAGAAGTCCATTGTTGACAGATAGTCAATTGAATGATTTCTACAATAGTTTGCTATATCCTTCAAATTACTACTAGCAATAATATCTTGAGTATGTGCGACAAATGCTAAACAAGCGCTTTCACCTTCACCCTTGAACATAACTTTTCTAATATGCGCGTATTCTTTTTTTATGATCTCATTTTCCTCTGGAAAAGGCAACACTTCAATTATTTTATCTTTTACGAGTCGTTCTACTTCAGTGATTTTTCTTTTGAAATTGGATAACTCACCATACACTTTATCAAGAATAACTATTTTATTTGGAAATATTTTAGAAATAAAATCAAGTTCACCAGCATAAATAAAGTGTGAAACTACATCTGCATCAATCAATATTATTCTAGTTTGCTTAGGCATTTGAAATATGTTCTAATTCATCAAGATTTATGCCTAAATCCAGAAGCAAAGAAAAATAATGAGACTCAGAGATGTCACCTGAATCAAACAAACTCTTTGCTATAGTACCATAATCTCCAACAACATTATTATGATTTCCTTCTTCATATAACTCTGTTGTATATCCATGTTCAATTGCGCTTCTTTTAACATCTTTTGCATAAATATCAAGATGAAGGTTGTCTATTATACCCAAATCTTTAAGTCTTATTAACAATGCTTTCCTTGAACAAGAAAAATATTGTTCAATTTTTAAAATTGTACTAAGCCGAATGTGATTTTTAATTAGTTCTTCATCTGGAATTATTGATTTTATAGCATTTTCAGGTAAAAGTAAAAAAGAAGCAAACAAATCAGCATTGTATTCTTCACCATCTCCCCTACTAAAAAGGCCGGTGGTGCAAACCATTGACGTAAAATCTTTTTGAATAAATAAATGATATAATTCATGACAGATAGTAAAATGTTGTGAGCCGATAGATTTTTTACTGTTAATTAATATAAATCTCTTTATATCTGAATTTTCATCTTGACCAACTTTTATTGCCATACCTGAAAAATTTGAATTCAATGGCTTAAATACTGTTAAGACGTTTAGTTTATTTAAAAGACTTTTTAGGTGTATAGAATCTAAACTACCTAATCCTAATGAGTTTCTAAAATCAATTGATTTCTTTTCTAAAATTCTACTATTCATGAAGTTTAGCTTTCTTCATTTTTAAATAATTTCTAACAATTTTTTGAAATTCTGCAATTTTTCCTAGATCTTCTGAGGTTAAATAATCTGCTTTAAAAGCAAACGCAATACTAGTCACTTGCTGTTCCATATCTTCAGAATATAAGTCATACTCATCAATCCCAAATAAGTTTGAAATTCTTTGAATCATATCAGTACTTAAACTTATTTTACCATCTTCATACTTGCCAATTGAAGTATGACTAACGCCTAAAAAATCACCAAGTGCTTCTTGGCTAATTCTCAATTTTTCTCTAAAGAATTTAATATTCTTACCTATGATATATTTATTTTCCATAGTCAGAGTTTGTAATTTGATGTTGTTTCAAGTTGCAAATCTAGGCAAATAATTAATAAATCAATTTTTTGCAACCATAAATTAAATATTAATGATTCATTTTTTATTAATTTATAATAATTTATGTATTATGTTATTATTTTATATGTTATTGCATCTAAACCCATTGACTAAAAGAGTGTTGTATAATTAACTGTTTTTCTTTAAGCTAGGCAAGATCATAACAATTTTTCCATCGACTTTAGTAATAGTTACTTGATTTCCTTTTTCAATTTCTTGCATTATAAAATCAGGAATTTCTTTAATTTGATCTTCTTTAATGATGATGTTTTGTATTTCTGTATTATTCATAATCATTTTATTTACTTTTTCTAAATTAACACTCACCAAGTTCTAACAAATTATCTTTCTTTGTGCTATCAGGCTGTGTCTTTACATATCTCGTTCCTCTTGGGCTAGTCGCACAGATTAACTTGGATCTTATAGTGCCTGTTCTATCATAAACAAAAGCTTCACCTCCTTTCGCTACGAAATCATACATTTCCTGTCTTGTACTCGAGTTCTTTTCAGTAGGATTGAACAGATTTACCCATCCAAGTCTTGAAATAGCAACATATGGATTTTCATGATCTCCACCAGCTTTTGTAATGCATGTAATTCTAATAGACATAATCGTAAATTTTGAATATTATTAAATTAAATCACCATACGAAGCTACACTGTTTAATAAATGAAAGGTTCAGTATTAATACCTAATTAATCACTTTAGTTATTCACAAATTGAGGCTTCTAAACATCCTCTCAAAAGGCAATAAGTTGTTTAATACTAGCAATTATATGCTTGTTCCATGCAGAATTAATAGGAAATCAGATAGTTAAAATTAATATTCCTAATTCCCAAGAATAAATGAATTTTAATTTTATCTGTCATCTTTAAAAGAAGCAACACACTCATCCAACTCCAACAATCTATCTCTCTTTGAACCTTTAGGTTGGGTCTTGACATATTTTACCCCTTTTGAACAAACAACACAACCAAGATTGTACCTAACAAAACTATTTCTTTCATAGACAAACGCTGATATTCCATTCATAATCATATCATACATCTCATCCATAGAACGATTAACAATCTTGTATGGAACAAACTCATCTACCCACCCAAATCTTGAGATAGACAAATAAGGATTTTCATGTTCCCCTCTTTCTTTTGAAATACATGTTATTTTAATAACCAATGATCAAATAATCAATTATTCAATCAAACATACAATGAATTAGAAAAAGTAGATTAGGTATTTTTACCTAATTTGTTAAATCTAATGGATATATAATCAAGGATTGTGATGATTTATACTTGCAATAGGAATCGAAGGGATAATACTGACTATTTTAGGGTTTAATTTTTCAAATATTTGTAACAGAAATATGGTAATTTTATTTTGAAACATTATCCAAAACACTTTCAACCAGACACAATTTTAAATTTAAAAGCCAGTATAAGTAAATCGTCTTCAGCCTATGACAATTATTGAATCCTTTTTAAAGCAATACGAAAGAGAATATGACTTCTACAAACAATTAGCAGCATTGGGAAATGATGTTTTAGAAACTGAAATATTCAATAGAGGGATAAAAGCTATCGTTTCGAATAGAGCAAAAAGAATTGACAGATTAAAAGAGAAACTTTTAAAGAGAAACGAGAAAAAGAATTACAAATCAAAAGCAGCCATCGAAAAAGATATTGTAGATTTAGCTGGTATTCGAGTCGCATTATATTTCCCTTCTGACAGAAAAATACTTGAACAGGTTATTTTGGAGTTGTTTGTAATTATTGAAAAGAAAGAATTTCCAGAAGAACCTCAAAAACCAAAATTAAATAAACGATTTTCAGGTTATTGGGCCACACATTTTAGAGTGAAATTAAAAAAACATGATGATATAGAAGAAAGATTTACTTCAACTGTATTTGAAATCCAAGTCGCATCAGTTCTAATGCATGCATGGTCTGAAGTAGAACATGATTTAGTTTACAAACCATTATCTGGTGAACTTTCAGAAGATGAGCTTGCAATACTTGATGAAATTAATGGGTTGGTAATCGCAGGCGAAATAGCATTAGAGAGATTACAGAAAGCAATAACTAATAGAACACAAAGTAAAAAAGAGATAACAAACAAATATGAGTTAAGCAATCTTGTATTCAACACTTTTAAAAACATAAAATTTGAAAATTTAAATATAGGCAATACTGGTTTTCTGAACAATTACCTTCATGCAGTAAACAAAATTAAGACATCCGATTTTCTTGATTCTCTGAAGAAAATAAATTTCAATTACAATGAGACTATAAGCGACCAATTACTAAGTAATATAATCAACATTAACTACGATAAGAATATAAGAAAGTATTTAAACTCAGTAACTCATGATAAAAATAAAATATCATCATTTGAATTGTTTATTAAAACATGGGTTATATTTGAAAAAACTATTTTAGATTTAAATAACCAATTTCAAAGAAAAACAAAAGAAAACTTCATTCCAAATTTTTCAATATTATCACAGTTTAAGATTTTCACAAAAGAAGAGTTAGAAGATTTAAAAGAGCTTAGAAGTATTAGAAATAAACTCTTACATGGATTTGAGTCTATACCCGAAGACTCTTTGAAACATGCCTACGAAAGATTAAAATCAACTCTTCTAAAAGCAATATCACAAATCAAAGACCTTAAAAAGAAAGAATCGTTAACAAAAGAATTTGAACATTTAAAATGAAACTACAGCTAAGAAGTTGCTATATAAAAAGTGAGCGACTCCGCCTGTCTATTAATTCATAGATTTATGACTCTCGTGATCTTAATTGAATTTTATTAATTGAAACATGAATGACTGATTCAAGAAGCCAATATAATAAATCTTATCAAAAGAATAGTTTATTTCAATAGGCTTAATAAAAATCTATAATATTTTATTATTCGCTACATATGATACTGCTTCAGAAATATTCTTAACATCTAATTTCTTTAGGATATTTTTCCTATGAAACTTAACTGTTACAACTTTTATTTTCATTTCATTTGCAATTGCTTTAATTGAAAATCCCCTGATTGATAAAGCAAGTATTTCTTTTTCTTTCGGAGTAATTTCTATACTATTCCGTTTTAACCAATCATTTTGAATTAAATCATATTCAAAAACTTCAGAGCCACCCTTTTTGGTAATCTTTATATTACCAGCTATACTTTTTGATGATTGAGATACGACACAAAGTGCCAACCATATGTTTGCATCTCTATCCAAAACTAATGGTGTGAGATGATGATTTACTAAAACTTGTTTTTTATTTTTTTCAATAAGATGAAAGTCATAAGAAATGCTATAATTTTTTCTTTCATTCACTGGTATATTTGAATAAAACTCAAAACCTGCTTGGTTTATTTTTAGTAACATTTCAAGTTCGTTTTGTGGAACATTTTTAAAATAAAATAAATAACCAGAATTCATGACGCTCTGTGGTGAGTTACCACATAAAAATATTGGATTATCGGAGACATAAAGAAACCCTTTTTTGTAATAATCAATTATATAAATGCAATGATTTGTTGTTCTTGAAAATGCATCAACTGCTTCTAATAACAACTCAATTTTGGAATAATCTAATTCGCTCGGTGGCTTACTTAAATTAATGGGTTTAAAAAAATCATTAATCTTCATAGTTATGGCGCCTAATTTAAAGGATTAATACTTAAACAAATTTGCTAATTACAGTTTATACTAATAATACCTATACTAAGGTATAGGTTTTTCTTAAATATGTATTACCTGCCATATATAACTGGGTTTTTTTAGATGTATTTTGTCTCTAATTGAGCGCACTAAACTTTTGCGAGTACTATTATATAACGTATTGAATCCAATGTAAATATTATAAGACAAATTTAAACTAATGAATATTAACTCATTCTCAAAAATTCTTAAAATTTCAATCATTTCTTTTTTACTTACTTTAAAAACGTGTTTATTCTTTGGGCAAAGTATTATAAAGTTAGAGTTACGAGATAGTGCTAATCAAAAAATATCTTTTGCAAATGTACGTGTGCTAAATTACGATGATTCACTTCTATACACATTTATTACAAATGATAATGGAGTTCTTTCCATTGATTTAAATCATCACAATAAACCTTTATCATTTGCAGTTTCTCATATTGGTTATGAACCTTTTGTAATAAAACAAACATTTTACCGAGATACATCAATAGTAATATACTTAGTTAGGACTGTAAGGATGCTTTCGGACATTGTTATAACTACACAGCAGCCACTTATTTTACATAAAGCAGACCGATATATAATAAATGTAGAGAATTCATTTTTATCAACAGGATATTCAGCAAATGAAATATTAGAACGATCCCCTGGTATATGGATAGATAACGAAAATGTCATTCGAATTAGAGGCAACAGAACCGTATCAGTAATGGTTAATGGTGTTGTCCAGAGAATGTCTTATCAAGAATTACAAGATTTTTTAAAAAGCATTCGATCGGAAACAATTAGTAAAATAGAGGTAATTACTAATCCAAGCACACAATTCGATGCAGAAGGTTCTGGTGGATTAATTAATATAATTACAAAAATATCAAAAAGTAAAGGAATTACTGGCAATTTTTCAAATACACACAAGCAGCAAGGAGAAAAACCTTTTCACAATACATTATTTTCATCATTTTTTAAAATGAATAAAGCAACATTTAACAATAGTTATTCATATACTAATGATATAAAAAAATATTTTGCAGAAAGCGATGTTAAATATCCAAATCAAACTAATTTAAAAACTCATTCAAACATTGATGAATCTAGCAAAAGACATCAAATAATAAATGGTGTAAATTATGAATTATCAAAAAGACAAACAATAAGCTTTCAGAATATTGCAAATTTTAATAGTATAACTAGTGATTTTAGATCTTCTATTTTAAATGATTTTAATGGCGACTTGCAATATGGTTTAGCTAATTCATTACGAAGAAGGAATTTTACTCGTAATTCATTAACATTAAATTATAAGTTTAACATAGATAGTCTAGGTTCAACATTTATTATAATAGGTGATTATACTTACAATCATGTTAAAGAAATATTTGATTTCAACTCATCAATACTAAATCAACAAAAAGATTCAATATACCGTAACTTTACGCCGCTCAAAACGAATATAGGAACTATTCAGGCAGACTATAAAAAAGTATTTAAAACATTCGATCTTCTTTTAGGAGGAAAATTCAGTTATATAAATCGTGATAACAATTTAGTATATCAAAAATATATCAATAACAGTTGGAATATTGATTCAAGTATCAGCAATAGATTTCTTTATGATGAGCAGATTATTTCATTTTATTTTTCTATAAATAAACAAGTTGCAAAAACCGCGATTTCTTTCGGAGTAAGAGCGGAAAATACAAATTCCAGAGGTTATTCAGCAAATATTCTTCGGTACAATTTTAATAAATATTTTAATTTTTTTCCATCAATAAGTTTTGAAAGAGCTATAGATAAGATAAAAGGACATTCAGTGAATTTATCATTTTCAAGTAAATTGATCAGGCCAGATTTTAATACTTTAAATCCATATAGGATTAGGATTGATAATTATACATATCAAATTGGAAATTCAAATTTGAATCCACAATATAATTTTAATCTTGATCTTGCTTCAACATTATTTAATAATCATGTTGTTGGATTATACTACAATATATCACGTCAAACCTTTGCAAACTTACTCACGACTAAACCCAACAATATTATTGAATATCAAGTTCAAAATTTTGATAATAGTAAAGAGTTGGGATTATATATCTCTACATCTCAAAAAATTACAAAATGGTGGAATTCTCGAACAGATTTTACTTTGTATTATTTGCGTTTTCAATTACAAAATTATCAAAATAGCAGGAATTCTGTTTTTATAAAAACAGTACAAACATTTAAAATACCAAAAGTGACAGATATTGATATTTTTAGTGAATACAGGTCACCCTATGTCTATTCTAATGCTAAAGTTGCTCATCAATATTATATTGATTTAGGTTTTTCAAAAAAATATTTAAATGAAAAATTTAAAATTAGATTCCTAATTACTGATATTTTAAATTCATTAAGAGACCGAACTATGACACACTTTAACGGCACTGATATTGATTTCTACCAAAAACGTCCTACTCGTACATTTGCACTGACTCTATCATACAATTTTAATCATGGTATTCAATTCAAAAATAAAAATATTCAACAAGCGGGGAATGATGAGAAAAATAGGCTTGATTAAAAAGATGATTTATATTTACAAGCTAATTTCAAACCCAGCATAAACATCTGAAATCTCCTCCTTAGTTATACCGAGGTATCTCCTGCTAACTTGAGTATTTGAATGATTTAAAATCATTGATATTTTCAAAAACACATCTTCGGACCTGTTATTCTCTTCATATAGAAAACGAGCACCAGATTTGCGTAAAGAATGCGTAGAAATACGCTTTTTTCTGATACCTACTG
>JACCDH010272016.1_pt1 | contig 12860 bp, 13 predicted proteins | sample 7442481 | NCBI WGS metagenome assembly JACCDH01 (sample SAMN15323433, study PRJNA562643) | freshwater metagenome | isolation source: river surface water | place: USA:Blue River Watershed | collected 2017-08-15
AGGAACTTTTAGCTTATGCGTGTATTTGATACTCTCAATGGTGAGTCCCGTGATAAATAACGAAGCCAAAAATAACTGAAGCCTTATGAGGTTTGTGTTTAAGTCATCGTGAATGAAAGGTCCGTGTCCGAAGTAAGTACTCACGAGCCCCAAAATGGTGATGGCAATGATCGCAAGATAGACGTTCGTAGAGTTCGATCTCCAAGAGAGAACGAGCAGCATAGGGTAGATGAGTATTAAATTTATGACATTGACTGAAGGGGCAAGAAAAATCCATGAAACTGCTGCAGCAATAAAGACGTTCAAAAGAACGCACTCAATTCGGGAGCACGTTGCGGAATCTTTTGTGGGAAATAGAAGCGGTGTTAAGAGAACGATTCCAAGAGAGTCGCCGATCCACCAGGTCGCCCAAAGATAGCTAAAGGATAAGCCTTCTAGGGATGAGCTTGCTCCAAGTGCAAGGACTCCAATGGTGGCACTTGGTATCGGGGCCAGGATGGCACTCAAGATGATCCCGAGGGGTTTCCGGTAAACTTTCTGTTCGCCGCCGAAGAAAATTATTCTTCGGGCAATACAGTAGGCGAGATACGCCTCCATACTGCTACCAATCCCAATAAAGAGACTAGGGATGGCCGGAGATGGAGTAAGTAAATTTGTAATGAACGAACCAAAGAAGACTGCCCACAAGTACCGGGGGCCAAGGAAGGCGACCACTGCCATCCCAATACCTGAAGCAGGCCAGACTGGGGAGATGCTAAGAATATTGGTTAGTTTTAGCCCCACTTGGGCCATCACGAGGTAGGCAATAAGAGCAGTAAAAAAATTGAGCAACACTTTCGGGAGTTTTTTCATATTCATTATCATGACACTAAAAGAAAACTTTTTGATCTCAAATTTTTCTCTATCTTTATTTAGACCATCTCAATGCATGCCCTCCCAATCGAGAGTGTAATCTCGCTTTACATCACCTTGCTAAATTTTTAAGATACATAAAAAACGCTTAGCAAAAGAGATTATCATGTCTAAAGAATTGGTTCGTGGTCTAACTCTCGTCGATGCAGCCTCTATTGTGGTGGGTAGTATTATCGGCACAGGGGTCTTTCTAAAAACTGCGACGATGTCGAGTTTAGTAGGAAGTCCTTGGATGGTTTTAGTTATATGGGTTGTTGCTGGTCTCCTCTCACTCGCTGGAGCGCTTGCTTATGCAGAGCTTGGTAGCTTAATGCCAGATGCTGGTGGAGAATATGTATACTTAAAACAAGGCTACGGTGATTTGTGGGCCTTCCTTTATGGATGGATGCGGTTTTGGATTGGGTCTCCAGGATCTATCGCGGCCTACGCTGTTGGTGCGATGACTTTCATGTCCAGTGCTGTGGATCTTTCGTTTATTGGTGGTAAGGTTTCAGCAAGTATTATTGTCATTATCATTTTTTCTTTAATCAACTGCTTAAGTGTTGCCTTCGGCGGCCGACTTCAGTCAATTATGACGGGTCTAAAATTATTAATGATCATTGGCCTCACGATGGGAATTTTTCTCTTCGCCCAAGGTGGAAGTTTTGCACATTTTAATGAAACGGCCCCGAGCTTTTCTGGGTTTGCTGGTTGGTCTGCTTTTGGTTCAGCGACTCTTGCTGCTCTTTGGGCCTATGATGGTTGGAACAATCTTCCGATGGTCGCTGGAGAGATTAAAAATCCGCAAAGAAATATTCCTCTCTCACTTGGGTTAGGGATGCTGACGATTCTCGCGATCTATTGTATGGCCAATCTTGGCTACTTTTACGCTCTTCCGTTCACTGAAATCTTAACATCAAACTCTGACGCTTATCCTGATGCACTTCCAGTCGCAACGAAAGCGGCCCTGACATTTATGGGAACCTCAGGAGTCACGATTTTATCTGCTGCTTTTGTTTTCTCTGCAATTGGGGCCATGAACGGTTCTATTATGACAGGAGCAAGAGTTCCTTATGCCATGGCAAAAGACGGTCTCTTTTTTAAGCAACTGGCAAACGTTAACGAAACGACTCTTGTTCCTGTGGTTTCGATCATAATTCAAGGGATTGTCTCAATACTCCTTGCGTTGTCAGGGACTTTTGACCAACTCACGAACTATGTGGTCTTTTCGGCCTGGATCTTTTATGCCATGGTGACCGGCGTTGTGTTCGTTCTTAGAAAGCGCCTACCTAACGCTCACCGGTCATATAAGACTTGGGGTTACCCAGTTGTTCCTGTGATCTTTATTGTTTTGGCTGTCCTTCTTTTGATTAACACTGTTGTTGAAAGCCCAAAAGAATCACTCATTGGCCTTGCTTTTATTTTGGCCGGAGTGCCAGTTTACTATATTTTTAAAAAGCTAAACAAAGCTTAGTCCACGGGGAGTTTTATGAAGAGTTTGTTTTTAATCGTATTGATGTCACTTTCTTTCCTTGCACAAGCGAAAGAGTACAAGCTTGCGGTCATTACATCTGAGTTTGATAAGAATGTGACTGATTTTTACCTCATCACAAGTGAGGCCAATGTGATCGAATCAGTTCGTTATAAAACGATTCTAGAAAACGGTGGAATTAAAGAAGACACAACAATACCTGCCGAGCTTGTTATCGAGGAGGGAGCCGTCATTGAGGAGAGAGAAGGGCGTGAAGCCGTTCGATTAGAGCTCGAAGATTTCTCTGTTAAAACGGGTGGAACTGTGAAGCTCAATTTTCTCTACAATGGGATCACAGGTAGCAGAAGCTATAAAAAAATGAAGCTTAAGTTTGAAAAAACAAAGTTTGTTTTAAATGATCTTGAAGGAAATTTAGTGACTAAGATTTTTCTTAGGGCCAATAGAAACAGATTAGTTGGTGTCGTAGGTGTGAGAGATATTATCACTAGTGCCGAATAGTTTGAAATCGTGACCTCTCTACTAGGAGAGGTCATTTTTAGGTGCTTACCTGCCCATATAAGATGATAAAAAATTAATGTGCACGGCAAGTGCTCCTACGAGTAGGAAAATGATTTTCAGTAATCCGTTCGGGTTAGAGAATTTGTCGATTAATTTATACATAGCGATAAAATAATGAGTTTTGCTCATTTTTTCAAGATCTTTAGAAAAAAATTCCCCAACCCGGAGTCTCATTTTTTAAGAAACCCGCTGGCATCCCCTTTGAAAAAAGCTAACATTCTGATTTATTTCTTAACTAATTCACATAATGGGAGTACCTTCCGGCCATGAAATTTCTACTTTTAAGCTTCTTTGTGAGTCTAACCGCTTCGGCGAGTATTTTCGAGTTGGATCAATACCCTGAGGATAGGGTATATACGTCTGCAGATAGAGGACTTAGGCCTTACCGGGCATTGTCTCTTTATAAATCGAGTAAGTTTACTCTTACTTTTGATGATGGACCTCATCCGACGAGAACTCCGATTCTTTTAGATACCCTTAAAAAATATGATGTGAAGGCCACTTTCTTTGTCCTCACTGATCATATTAATAACGATAATTTTCATCTCATTAAAAGAATGCTCGATGAGGGTCACATTGTGGCGTCACATGGTCCGAGTCATGACCGTGCCGCAGATTTAACTAAAGCTGTTTGGAAGACTCAGACTAAAAAGTCATTTCTTGACCTTGCTAACTGGTACAAGCTTGCGGGCCACGAATTCACGAAGCACTATTACCGATTTCCTTACGGAGACTATGGGACAAGAAAGGACTATCACACCATCAATGCTTTAAAGGAAGTTTCACAAGAGCTCATGGGTGAGAACTGTATCAACATGGCCTTTTGGGATGTCGATACTGCCGATTGGGTACCGGGAATGACTTCCCGAGAGATTGCTCAAAATATCATCGCAAACTATGAAGGTGGAACCTATATTGACTTTAAAAAACAAGGTAACACCTATGTGAAAGTCCCTCTCCACATGGCAAATCCAATTGGGGGCGGAGTCGTTCTTCAGCATGATGTTCACGAGGCATCGGTCCTGGCCGTGGAGCTATTCCTTCAGTACGCCCAATCTAAAAACCTCGACATCGTTAGGCTTGATGACATTGAAGAGTTTAGGATCACAAAAAACTGTAAACTATGAGACAAACTGGTGCGAAGTATAAGTATGTAGCGGCCCTATCTGCTTTAGGTGTCGTGTACGGTGATATTGGAACTAGCCCGCTTTATGCGTTTAAAGAATCCTTTCACCATACAAATCATCTTGCCGTTTCTGCACTGAATATTCATGGGATTCTTTCTCTTATTTTTTGGGCGCTTATTTTAGTCGTCTCGATCAAGTACCTCGTCTTCATCGTCAGAGCTGATAACCAGGGTGAGGGGGGAGTTCTAGCATTGACGGCACTTCTGCAGACTCTTCCTAATAAATCAAAAACAGCTCTCAAGGTCTTAACTCTCTTAGGGCTCTTTGGGACAGCACTGCTCTATGGGGATGGGATGATTACGCCGGCCATCTCGGTTCTTTCGGCCGTTGAAGGACTGGAATTTGTGACCCCTGCACTTCACCCTTATATTTTACCGATAACCGTTTGCATCTTAATTGGTTTATTTTCCATTCAACGTCATGGTACGGCCATCGTAGGAAAGGTCTTTGGGCCCATTACACTCATTTGGTTTTTTGTTCTCTCATTACTCGGGCTTTATCAGGTCGCTTCAAATCCGGCTATTTTTGAAGCAATCAATCCCATGTATGCGTTTGATTTCTTCCAGCATAACGCCTGGAAGGGATTTAAAGTTCTAGGCTCGGTGTTCTTAGTTGTCACTGGTGGAGAGGCCCTCTATTCGGATCTAGGGCATTTCGGTAAAGGTCCCATTCGACTTGCGTGGTTCAGTGTCGTTCTTCCGGCGTTAGTTCTAAATTACTTCGGGCAAGGAGCGCTTCTCTTAAAGCATCCTGAAGCGATTAAAAATCCTTTTTATATGATGGCACCCGAGTGGGCGATTATTCCACTTGTGACGCTCGCTACCGTTTCAACCTGTATTGCTTCTCAGGCACTGATTACAGGTGTGTTCTCTATCACCATGCAAGCTGTTCAGCTTCAGTATATTCCAAGGATCACTATCCGCCACACTTCCCATGAAGAGTTTGGTCAGATCTACGTAAGGACCGTTAATTTTCTTTTGATGATTAGTTGTATTGCTCTTGTACTTATTTTCCAGACTTCAAGTAATCTTGCGAACGCGTACGGAATCGCTGTGACCACAACGATGGTTATTACAACCATTCTTTTCTATTTTGTGGCCCGGCATGCCTGGAAATGGCATCCATTCCTGGCCTTGGGGATTTGCGGATTTTTCCTAGTGGTTGAAGGATCATTCTGGGGTGCCAATCTTCTTAAAATTTTTCATGGTGGGTGGTTTCCAATTATCATTGGTCTTGTCATCTACACCTTAATGACAACTTGGAATAAGGGCCGTCAGATCCTCTCTGAGAGAATGCTCGAGTACATTGCGCCTCTGGCAGATTTTTTAGAAAGCGTGCGTCTGAAAAACCCTGTGAAAGTACCCGGTGTCGCAGTCTATATGTCAGGTCATCCACAGTATGTTCCACCGACGCTTTACCAAACCTACAAGCACTTTAATTGTAGGCATGAGCACTTAGTGTTGCTGTTTGTAAACACTTCGGATATTCCGCATGTGCCTGCTTCAAATCGAGTAAGATTACAAAATATCGGGCCGCAAATTTATAAAGTTTCAATTAACTACGGCTTTATGGATTTACCAGATGTTCCTCATGAGCTACGTGGTCTTATTCTCGATCAGAATGTTGTCCTTGATCCTGAGAATGCCACTTTCTTCCTCGGTCGAGAACATATCATTGCTACGGACCGAAACGGGATGATGCTTTGGAGAGAAAGATTATTTGCTGTGATGTCGAGGAACGCTCAACCGGCCACAAGGTTTTTCCAATTGCCTCGTAACCGTGTGGTTGAGATTGGCTCGGTAGTTGAACTCTAGGATATAATTAAATTTTTCCCATGTCTTTGTAGAAAGCAATATATCTCTTCATCACATGGATAGGGTAATCTTTCGGGTAAACGTTACGAGAGACAGCTTTCTTAACAGATCTCGGTCCCATGTTATAAGCAGCTACATAAAGTTGTCCGTGACCTTCAAACTTATTTCTGAGCCATGCAAGGTAGGCCGTACCAAGCTTAATATTTTGAACCGGGTCACGTAGCGTTTTTTCACCGTTCCATTTTGTCTTAACAATCTTTGACATCCATTGGCCAGTGGCCGGTCTAATTTGCATCATTCCAATTTCCCCAACTGGACCAACTGCTAACGGATTAAAACTCGATTCTCCAGAAATAACGGCCATCACGAAGAAAGGATCAAGAGAGTGCTTGCTTGATTCTTCGATAATTGTTTTCGCTACCGATGAAGCCTGGCCTGCATACTTTTTTGGAAGACGTGACTTCACAACAGCGTAGATTTTCTTTTCAAAATCCATTCGTACGACATGCTTAGAGACGACGCTTTTTTTGAAGCTCGTACCCATCAGTTCGCGAGCATGTTCTACTCTGAGAGTTCTTCGTACACTTGCTAACGAGCGCGAAGCGTATGAGTTCCCGGTCATGAGGATAGTGCAAATAAATGTAAGTAGTGTTGTTGTTTTCATACAACACTAATGAGCAAGGGAAATGCCAAAAAATCAGAGCTAAATAATTGAAAATATGACCACTTCGTGACCGTAATTTAAGCACTGACTGATGATTGATCAGTTGATCCGGTTAAGTCTCTGTTTTACGGTCTTGAGGAATAACGAACACTTAGCTAGATGCCCTTGATGATAAGAGTTGCCGTCTTTTCATTACAGGCCATTGGGATATTGTAAACGGCCGCAATCCGTAGCAAGGCCTTCACGTCAACATCATGTGGGTGAGGAGCAAGAGGGTCCCAAAAGAAAATAACAGCATCGATTTTTCCTTCCGCAATGCCTGCACCTATCTGCTGGTCTCCTCCAAGAGGGCCACTTTTAAATTTTGTGACGGGCAGATTTGTGGCCTCTTCAATTCGCTTCCCCGTGGTACCAGTAGCAAAAAGGTTGAAGTTTGTTAACTCTTGGAGATGAGTTAAGCTCCATTGAACCAAATTATTTTTTAAATTATCATGCGCGATTAAAGCGATGTTTTTTTTCATGAATGCACCTTGCTCAAAAAAATCTTCCCTTAGTTATTATCCGAAACTGAGCAAATATCAATCGCCTTCTTCCAAGAGCTGTTTATAAATATTTACTTGTCTATGATTTTGCGTTTGCATTTTTTTTCAAAGGGCCTTAATTTCTCACCCATGAATAAGCGCTTCCGCACACCACATACTTTTGATATGAGTAACTACTTTTATGGTCAGATCTTTGAAGTCGGTGGCAGGGATTTTGAACGCGAAGAAAAAGAAGCTACTCTGCTCACTCGTCCTGAACTCAAAAGGGCCGAGTCTTTCAAGCTTGACTGGTCTTTTTTGAAGAAGACAAAAAAGATGAGAACTTCAAATCGATAGTTTCATAGAATCACATGAACTGGTAGCAATCTGGCACTATGTAATTTCATAGATGTAAGTAGCTATCCTTGATATTTTGATCTATATCATCTTCATGAATTCGGAACGAGGCTGCGCATATATTATTCTCTGCACGTGCTTTTTATGGGCACTGGATATCTTAGTTAGATATCCGGTGAACCTTAAAATGGGATTCGTATCGATTGTCTTTTTTGAAAGTCTCATCGGTCTTCTCTTCGTACTACCGTTTATTTGGAAGAAGCGCCTAGAACTGAAAAAGCTCAAAATTAAAGATTGGGCGATCGCTTTTTTTGTTGGTGGGATAGGAATGTCTATCGCCGGATATCTTCAAAACGCCTGCATCCAAAAAGCGACACCAGGACTTTTTTCTTTCTTCCAAGTCTTTCAGCCCCTGTTTGTTATTTACCTTGCTCATCGTTTTTTAAAAGAGCGTGTTGATAACATGGCAGTCTACTGGGGAATTTGGGTCGTGTTAAGTGCGATTCTTTTGTTCTCGGTGGATCTCGAAATCATGCTTACTTCTGAAGTGATCTGGACGGATATTTTGATCGCTGTTGCGACCATGCTTATCTGGGGATCTTGCACGATCTTATCCAAGAAATTTTTAGTCAATAACTCTCCCTTGATGCTCGTAGGCCTTCGTTGGTTTTTTGCTTTTGTTCTTTCGGTCATTATTCTGATCGCAAGCGATGGACCTCACCAGTTTGGAGTCATTCTAAATCCGGAAATCTTTTTGAGATTCATTTACATGAGTGTCATCGCCGGAATTTTTGCTCTCTATCTTTATTTCAGTGGACTCCAGAAGCTATCAGCGGGAAAAGTTTCATTCGTGGAGATTTCATTCTCGGCCTTAGGAATGATTTTTTCTGCTCTCTATACTTTTGATAGCTTAACTTTCTTTCAAGTTCTAGGAGCGAGTTCTTTTATTGCTTTTATCGCTTTCTTTATCTCAAGATTAGAGGGCTCTCAGGCCACCATAAGAGCAAAGTAGTTCTCTTTTTTTTCCGAGTGTGAGCTGGCAGTCAGTATTAAAAGGTATCGGCCAGTTCTCTTGTCCATGGCCTGCCGGTAGACCTCGAAGAACCGGGTAGGGCATCTTTTCTGCAAATCGCTCTAATGCCTTTAGGGTAAGATCTCTGCCGTCTTTCTCTAATCCTTCGGTAAAGTCACCGAAAACAACGGCCTTGAGTCCTCGGTCAATGATCTTTGCCTGGACGAGTTGCTCAAGCATCCGGTCAATACTATAGCCTCTCTCGGCCACATCTTCTAAAAAGAGGATTTTACCTCGTGCTTTAAGTTCCCAAGAGCTTCCCAGAGAAGATTGGACAATACGAAGATTTCCACCGGTAATGGGGGCCTTTAGCGTTTTTTCTTCAAGAGCATGCTCATTCATAGGGATGAGTGACTTAAATGTTTTTTCAGTCTTTTTCCCAAATATTATCTGCCTTAGAAAAATCCGGTCCTTCGTTTTCGAGAGTTCTGGGCCTAGCTGACTAATGGTGCGGCCGTGAATTACTGGCCATTTCCAGTGCTGCGAAAAAAAGAGATGCAGGGCCGTAATGTCGCTGAAGCCAATAAAAAATTTAGGCTTCTTCGGCGGAATGAATTTTAAAAGATGCGGAATTAATCTCATGCTCCCATAGCCTCCCCGTAAGCACCAAATTGCTTTGGAGTCTGAGTAGAGGGCCTCTTTCAAGTGCTCGATTTGAACGGAGAGAGGAGCTGAAAAAAATAAGTCGGTCTGGATGAGATTCTCAGGCACTCTTGGAATGAGCTTGGCCTCTGCAAGCCAAGACATACCATCTTCAATTTTTTGTGAAGGAGAATTTGATGCGGGTGCAATGATATCGACAATGTCACCGGGTTTTAAAAAAGTCCAAGATTTATATTTCATGAATTAAAGTGTAAGCGAATTCTTCTCACCAAGTCTTTACAAGTTCAATTTTTTCGTACAAATTAACTGCAACTCAATTGCAATTAAGGACTCTATGAGAAACTGGCCAATTTTTATTATTCTCTTTTCAGGAACTCTTTTCGCTCATGAAACTCAGCTTGAACAAATCGAAGTCCAGGAACAAGAAGAATCCCAGAGCCTGGTGAATTTTGTTCCAAGTGTAACCCAGTTAAAAGGGACAGAGCTTGGTAAAAGAAGACAGACAAGTCTTGGCGACACTCTGAGCTCTGAAGCAGGAATCCAGAGCACAAGCTTTGGCCCTAATTCCTCGAGACCAGTGATCCATGGCCTTGATGGGGACCGAGTGCGCATTCTTCAAAATGGGCTTGGGACTTTAGACGCTTCCACTCAGAGTTTAGATCATGCGATTCCTGTCGATACCTTAACGGTGGATCAAATTGAAGTGGCCCGAGGACCGATGAGTCTTTTGTACGGGCCTACCGCTATTGGTGGTGTTGTAAACATTGTGACGAACAGAATTCATTACGAATACGAAGAGGGATTTTTTACAAAAGCACTCGTTCAAGGTGAGTCAGTGAACAACGGGACAAGTACCGCCGCTCATTTGAATTACGGTAAAAATAACTGGATGTTTCACATGGATGGTTCAACGAGAAATCTCTCCGACGTTAAAATCCCTGGATACGCTCGCAGTCGCAAAGAAAGACAAGTGGATCCTCAGAGCGAAGATAAAAAAAATAAACTCCCGAATAGTTTTAACCAGCAAGATAATGTTGCTGTCGCAGCCACTCGAATTTTTGACCGTGGTTATGCAGGGCTCTCTTTTAATCACTACAACACGCTTTACGGCTCTGTCGCAGAAGAGCTCGTCTCAATCGATATGACTCAGAACCGTTTTGAGTTCCATAGTGAATACCGACCTCAAGGAAGTATTTTCAAAAGATTAAAGCTCAAATCGGCCCAGTCCGATTATTCTCATAAAGAGATTGAAGGTGGTGCGACGATGACCACCTTTAAAAATAAGGGGAATGAATCCCGTTTTGAAGCCTTCAGTAAGTCTGGTAACTGGAGTGGGGTGACAGGTCTTCAAACTCAAATGTTTAAGTTTGAAGCAGATGGTGATGAGGCCTTTTTGCCGACTTCAGATAACCAAAAAGTCGCACTTTTCGGGTTTCAGCAACTCTCCCTTGGGAAACATGCATATCGTCTTGCAACACGTTTCGAAGAGCATAAGATTAGTAAAAAACATTCGGACCGTTTCGGAAGTAGTGACCATAAGAATTATCTTGGGATGAACGCTTCCCTAGGTCACTGCTATGATTTTTCGAAAACTCACACCCTTGAATCAACTCTCTCTTACACTGAGCGTGCGCCTACGTTTCAGGAGCTCTTTGCCTCCGGAGACCACATCGCAACCGGAACTTATGAGCGTGGAGACTCTGGTTTGAAGAAAGAAAAAGCGACAGGCCTTGAACTCACATTCAAAAACGATGCGACCTCAAATCAGTTCACGGGTAGTCTCTATACTCAAGTGTATAAGGATTATATTGCCATGAACCCAACAGGTGTTAATTCTTCTGAGGGAAATCCTGAGTATAACTATGAACAAGTAGATGCTCTATTTTATGGAATAGATTTAAACAACCGCAGTGAAGTTCAGAAACTACAAAGTGGTTCTGTGTTCTTGATTAATAAGTTTGATCTCGTGAGAGCAAAAGATACAGACTCTGGAAAAAATATCCCGAGAATATCTCCGCCCCGTTTAAGCGCTGGTTTAGAGTACGTCTCTGATAAATGGTCTGCTGATTTTGAAACCCAATATGTCACTCACCAGACAAAAACGGCCCCAACCGAAAAACGAACAGATGATTATTTCATGACAAATCTTGGCTACTCCTACCAGATCGTAGGAGAGAAGACGGCCTTCAATCTCTTTGCACGTGTGAGAAACATTTTTGACGTCGAAGCGAGAAACCACGTTTCAACGCTTAAAGATGTCGCACCACTGCCTGGAAGAAATTTAATCCTGGGCGCTCAGTTTCAACTTTAATTTACTTCTTAGAACACTTCGAGCACAGACCACTGAATTCAAGTCTGTGCTCCATTTCTTGAAAACCAAGTTTGGCGATTGCTCTCTCAAAGACACCCAAATCACAATGCTCTAGATTTTTGATGTCTCCACACTTTCTGCAGCGGATATGGTGGTGATGGTGATGTTCGTGTTTATTAGTATGGAGAGCGATCTCGTAGCGGAAAAAACCTTCCTCGAGGTTCACTTCATGAACAAGGTTTTTTTCTTTAAACTGTGTAATGGTCCTGAAAATCGTCGATACGTCACAGCTCTCTTTCATCCGGGTATGGATTTCCATTACAGAAAGTGGTTTCTCTGATTTTGAAATTTCTTGAAGAATTCTGATCTTGCCTTTGGTCCTATTGAGACCGTTCTCCGTTAGAAGATCCTTTGCGGACTCTTCTGAGAGAGGAAGATGGCAGCAGTGTTTTTCCATGATAAGGAAACCTAGCATAATTCTATACACTCATCTATGGATAAGTTAGAGTTGTGAAATGAAAATAATTGTTTTAGGCGCCACAGGCCTTGTGGGTCAGCAGATTGTCCAAAAATGCTTAGAGAGAAATGACGTCAAGAGAATCATCCTGTTTGTACGAAGAAAAAGTCAGTTCAATGACCCCAGAATTGAGGAGCATATAGTTGATTTCGATCACATTGAAAAATGGAGAGAACTCATCACTGGCGACATTCTATTCTCCACCCTTGGGACAACACTCAAAGTGGCCGGTTCAAAAGAAGCTCAGTTTAAGATTGATTATACTTATCAGCTTGAGGTTGCGCGGAACGCGGCCATGAATAAAGTGAGCTCTTATGTCCTTATTTCAAGTGTAAATGCCGATCCTAATTCTGCCTTCTTTTATCTCAAGATGAAGGGGAAGCTCGAGAAAGCGGTTTCTGATTTAGCATTTCAGTCGATTAGTCTCTTAAGACCTGGCCCTTTAAAAGGAAGCCGTGAAGTGCCAAGGTTAAATGAAATAATTAGTACAAAAATTTTAGATTTTATCCCAAATGCATTCATCTCTCCAGGACTCAAACCAGTTAGTGCTTCCGCGGTTGCTGAAGTTGCACTTGAATATGGATTTGCGGCCCATAAGGGAGTCAAAGTGGTGGGGCCTGAAATGATAATAACGGCACCACGATAGAAGAAGTACCTTCAATCCTATTGGAAATATCAGTCAACTCATGTCTCACTGGCTGATTGGGATGTAATGACACCAGAAGTTTAGATATAAATCATAAATACTTTCTTTCTCTTGTAGTAATAAATTTATTTAGATAAAAAAATAAAAATTTGATAGTCAATTAGGAGCATTTTTATGAAATTTTTCTTACTGTTGTGTACTCTTCTTGGTTCCTTCACTTCATATGC
>JACCDH010858021.1_pt1 | contig 12859 bp, 8 predicted proteins | sample 7442481 | NCBI WGS metagenome assembly JACCDH01 (sample SAMN15323433, study PRJNA562643) | freshwater metagenome | isolation source: river surface water | place: USA:Blue River Watershed | collected 2017-08-15
CTTATTACTTGGTATAATTCGCTATACAGATCCTAAATATTTTAGAGATTTATGGGGAATGTTTTGGGGTTTGGCAAAAGTTAATAGAGACTCTAAAGAACATTTGCACGGGGCAGCTGTATCCAATTTATTAATGAATATATTTTTTGTTTGTACCCTAGGTGTTTTCTTGTTTTTCACTATTGAGCATCGAGTAAGCACTTCACTTAGTTTCCCATTGGGGCTTTTGCCTTTATTACTTGTTGTTTGTGTTTTGATAATTTATTTAGTGAAATATGCGGCAATACAATTTTTTGGATGGGCATTCAAATTGACCCACATAACCGAACAGTATATTTTCAATGTATTTTTAGTCAATAAAATTTTAGCGGTGCTACTTTTGCCCATGATAATTTTATTGGCATTTTCAGATAAAAGCATGTATGGTACATTACTTATCATTTCCTTTTCTATCATTAGTATTTTGTATTTCAATCGATATTTGAGGTCATGGAAGATATTCAATAAATTCATTGAGTTTAGTAGATTTCATTTTTTTCTTTACCTTTGCGCATCAGAATTACTTCCTATGGCAGTAATATTGAAGTGGTTGATTCGAGGCTTAAGTTAATAGTTGCTTATTAACGGCTTTCAAAAAAATAACTTAATGGCTAAATCTGTTCGTACTATTACTAAAGTGGTTGAAAATACAATGATTGTTCCAAAGACAATTCTGATTACTCAACCAAAGCCTGAAACTGACAAATCACCTTATTATGATTTGGCAAAAAAATATGGATTTGTGCCTACGTTTCACTCCTTTGTAAGAGTGGAAGGTATTGATGCAAAAGAGTTTAGAAAACAAAAGATTGCCATAGAAAACTTCTCCGCTGTTATTTTTATTAGCAGAAATGCAGTAGATCATTTTTTCAGAATTTGTGAAGAAATGAAAATTAAAGTTTCTCAAGAGATGAAATATTTTTGTATTTCAGAAGCTGTTGCACTTTATCTTCAAAAGTTTATTCTTTATAGAAAACGAAAAGTATTTTTTTCTGCAGATGGATCCAATGATGGACTATTAGAGATTTTGACAAAACATAAGGCAGATCAACAATTTATAATGCCTTGTTCAGAAGGCAGTAAAAACGAATTAGGTCAAGGGATGCTGAAACAAAAAATTGATTTTGTGGAGGTAACTTTATTCAGGACGATTAATAATGAAATCAAAGAAATAGTTAAAAAGAATTTTGATTGTATTTTATTTTTTAGTCCCATTAGTATTCAAGCATTAAAAGAACAAATGCCTACCTTTAAGCAGAAAACAACCTTATTTGGAGCTTTCGGTTTGGTAACAAGCAAAGCAATAGAAGAAGCAAAATTCCGTGTAGATATTATGGCGCCTTCGCCTAATGCACCCTCAATGGCTGTAGCTTTAGAGAATTATCTTATTGCAAGTTTGAAAAAAAGTAAGAAAAAGTAATTCGTTGTAAATTATATTTTGATTCAACACAAATGCAATTGATTTTGTGTTATTTTGCTTTATGCCCAATAGATTACAATTTGAATTAAGTCCCTATCTTTTACAGCACGCAAACAACCCTGTAGACTGGTACCCTTGGAGCGACGAAGCTTTCAAAGAGGCTAGAGAAAAAAATAAACCTGTTTTAATCAGTATTGGCTATGCCGCTTGTCATTGGTGTCATGTGATGGAGCACGAAAGTTTTGAGGATGAAAAGGTGGCTGCTTTTATGAATGAGCACTTTATAAACATTAAAGTGGATAGAGAAGAGTTGCCGGCAGTAGATCATTTTTATATGGATGCCTTGCAGGCTATGAATGGTCAAGGTGGTTGGCCGTTGAACGTATTTGTTACACCCGATAAAAAACCCTTTTATGGAGGCACTTACTTTCCGCCTCAGGCGCTTTACAATAGAATTTCTTGGATGGATGCATTGCAACGTATTCAATATGCCTGGACGCATAGGGGAGAAGAAATTACTGCTCAGGCAGATCAATTAACTGCTTTTTTAAAGAATGCTTCCAATGCAGTTCAAGTTTCTAGTTTAAGTGCTTTTGAAAAACAAGATATCATATTAGCGCAAAATAAATTGCTTCAATTAGGAGATAAAGAATCGGGTGGTTTTGGCTCAGCACCTAAGTTTCCTGGTATTATGAGTATTCAATTTTTGTTGGAAGCTTATAAGTTAACCCATGATGAAGAAGCATTGAAACATGCCTTATTTAGTATCGATGCTTTGTTGTGCGGAGGCATATATGATTGTTTGGGAAGTGGTTTATGCAGATATACGGTAGACAAAGATTGGTTAATACCACATTTTGAAAAAATGTTGTACGACAACGCCTTGCTCATTAGTGTGTTATGCGATGCATATACAGCTACAAAAAATGAAGTATACAAAACAGTCATAGACGATTTAATTGAGTTTGCAAACCGAGAATTGAAAGGTTATCATGAGTTATACTACTGTGCAATAGATGCTGATTCTGAAGGTGAAGAGGGTGCCTATTATTGCTGGACCTATAATGAACTTAAGGAATTGCTCAATAATGAAGAAATGGCTTTTGCAGAAAAGCATTTAGACGTTAGCGAAAAAGGCAATTGGGAGGGTAAGACTATAATTCATGTAGATGAACTTTTGTTGTTGTCGAAAGAGCATGAAGAGTTTTCGCTTGTTCGGCATAAATTATTTGAAAGTAGAAGCAAACGAATTCGCCCATTAACCGATGACAAAGCATTACTGTCTTGGAATGCGCTGTTTAATTGGTCGCTCGTAAAAGCCGGAAGGGTGTTGCAAAATAAACCTTATCTTGATATGGCTGAAGCCAACATGAACGCAATAATTGACCTGTTTAATATTGCAGGTACTCCCGGGCATGTATATAAAAATGGGCAATTAAAACACCAGATTAATTTAGATGATTATGTGTTTTTATCTAGAGCATTATTAGAGTTAAATAATGCAACGGGTAAGCAAAAATGGATAGATTGGGCGAAAGAATTATTGCAGCGAATTGATCTTTTATTTTATAATCAAGATCAAAAAAGCTATTATTTTAGCGCAGCTCAAAATACAGATGTGTTAGTACCGAAATTAGATGAATATGATGGGTCTTTGCCATCTTCTAATGCTGTTTTAACGGAAGTTTTAATGGTTTTGGGTATATGCTATAAAAATTCAGAATGGATTGCAAAAGCAGACAGTTTATTGGCGCAAATTAAAGCTAAAGCAATCCGAAACCCATATGCTTACGCCTATTGGAATTTAGTTGCTCTAAGAGACCATCAGGGCTATCAGGTAATCACTTGCACAAAAAAACAATTTGAAAAGGTAAAATCAAGCTATCAGTCTGCTTTTCAATATTTTAAAATTGAAGAACAAGAAGAAGTCAAAAAGGATGCTTTTTTGTTAATTTGTAACAAAGAGAGCTGTGATAAAGTTGATTTTCCTTTAGGTGATTTTTAAATTGGGTGTAAAAACCTAAAATAAAGCAAGAAAAGAGCTTTCTGGGCTCAAAATTGTAAATTAATGAAAAGATTTTTCGGTAAATACTTGTTTTTTTCAAAAAATCTTTGAATATTGTGAGCTAAATTGCATTGTTATAGGTGTAATTATAAAATTAATTATTTGCTTAATCGCAAAAACAACAATAGGATTATGAAACAACTTTCACTGAAGATTTCTGCTTTCGCGTTGACTGCAATGCTTGCGAGCTGTGGAGCATCTGGTCCTGAAGGACAATTGGTAGGCTCTCCAAACATGATGGCCTATAGAGCACCAGAACCAATTGGGATGGTGTATGTTCCGTCAGGAGTATTGAAAATGGGGGCTAGCGATGAAGATGTGCGTGGTAAAAACGATGCCTTGATTCGTACAGTTCAAATGACTGGTTTTTACATGGATGCCATGGAGATTTCAAATGATCAATATCGTTCATTTACCAATTATGTTAAAGATTCTACTGCACATACGATTTTAGGTGATTTTATTGATTTGCCAGATGGTACTCAAAAGTTAGATTTAAGAAAAAGAATCAACTACAGAGATGCTGACGTGCAAGATCAATTAGCTAGCATGTACATTCCTGCTGAATTATCAGGTTGGGGTAGAAAAGAGCTAGATCAATCAAAATTAGTATACCACTATGAGGTTTTTGATTATGATGAGGCGGTAAAAAATCCTACTCAAGCAAGAACTGCATTTGTAAAAAAATATGATGTTCCTGCATATCCAGATACTACGGTTTGGATGCGTCAGTTTATTCATTCTTACAATGAGCCTATAGCTCAACAATACAATTGGTTTACAGCATTTGACAAATACCCAGTAGTGGGCGTTAATTATAATCAAGCGGTTGCTTTTTGTAATTGGAGAACTATGATGTGGCGTTCGTCAAGAGATAAATACAGACAATATTTCGAAGGTGAGTTTCGTCTACCAAATGAAATCCAATGGGAATGGGCAGCGCGTGGTGGAAGAACAGAATCTCCATACCCTTGGGGTGGTCCTTATGTAATCAACAAAAAAGGATGTTATTTAGCAAACTTTAAGCCACAAAGAGGCAATTATGCAGCTGACGGTGGTTTATATACAGTTCCTGTAGATCGTTATTGGCCTAATGATTATGGTTTATATAACATGTCAGGAAATGTTGCAGAATGGACTTCTACTAGCTATTTTGGTGGAACGTACAGTTCAATTTCTGACATGAATCCAGATATTAACTATAAAGTAAAAGAAAACGATCCATTGTGGATGAAGCGTAAAGTTATTCGTGGTGGTAGTTGGAGAGATGTAGCGTTTTACTTGCAAGTAAGCACAAGAGATTACGAATTTGCAGATACTGCAAAAGCTTATATTGGTTTCCGTTGTGTATATCAACAAATAGCTCCAGCATTAACAAACAGAAGATAATTATTCAATAAACCGAATTTTAAAAAAAAATAATAAAAGAAATTAATATGAAATCAATTGCATTATATTTCGAAACTTCAAGTGGTAAATACCTTAAAAACTTAATCATCGGTGTGGGTGCTGGTGTTGTATTGGTGGGTGCCTTATTTAAAATTGAGCATTTACCAGGCGCAAGTATCATGCTTACTATTGGTATGTGTACAGAAGCATTCATCTTCGTGTTATTAGGTTTGCTTCCTCCTCATAAAGATTACTATTGGGAAAAATATTATCCAGGATTAGATGAAAATCCACATGTAGAAGCTGCTCGTAAAGGTATTTCTCATAAGCCAACTACAAGCTCACTACCTGGTCAATCAGCAACTGCTTCCTTAGATAAAATGATGGAAGATGCTCAGATCAATCCAGCTAATTTGAAACGCTTAAGTGATAATTTCCAAAAATTTGGTCAATCAGTTGATCAAATGAAGGATTTAACAGAGGTTACCTCTGTAACTAATGAGTTTACTTCTAGCACACGTCAAGCTACTGCTGCTATTGGTACAATGGCTACTTCATTCTCTGGTGCATCTGAAACCATGAATGCATTTAATAATGCTGCAGCTGATACGGCTTCATTCCATCAACAAGTGCAAGTGTTATCTAAAAACTTAGGTTCACTTAATCAAATCTATGAAGTTGAATTGCAAGATGCTAATAATCATTTAAAAGCAATGAATAAATTCTATAGTAATTTAGTAACTGCTTCTGAATCTATGGCTTCTAGTGCTGAAGATGCTCAAAGAGCAAAAGAACAAATAGCGAAATTGGCAACTAATTTGGGTACTTTAAACCAAATTTATGGCAATATGCTAACTGCTATGCAAGGAAGATAATTGCTTTGCAATAATCTAGTAAAAGAAGAGCAAGAAGAAACTATTTTTAAAATCTAAGAAAATTTATACAGGATGTCTGTACCTAAAGAGCCAAGGCAGTTAATGATCAACCTAATGTATTTAGTGTTGACCGCTATGCTTGCCCTCAATGTTTCATCCGAGATATTGCACGCATTCAAAATTATCAATCAAAGTATTACACAGTCCAATACATCAATCAATTCAAAAAATAATGAATTGCATTTAGCATTTGATGCAAATGAAGCTCGACCTGAAGCACACGATCGTGTAAAAGAATTTAATGATAAAGCAAAACAAATTTCTAAAGAAGCTGATGTGCTTTATAACTACTTAGAAAATTGGAAAGAACGCGTAATTGAAGAGTCTGGAGGGTATAAAGTAGATAATGGAGAAAAAGAAATCAAAGCTGAAAGTAATATTGACGCCTCTACCGTATTATTAGTAGAGAAAAAAGGTGGAGATTCATTAAAACAAAAATTAGCTGATTTCAAGAAAATGGCGGTTAGTGTTTTATTCCCAGATGTTCAAAAACAATTTGAGGAGCAATTACCAATTCGCATTAGCAATCCAAAGAAATCAGAATCTAATCCACAAGCGGATTGGTCTTATGGTAACTTCCACTCTATGCCTGTAATGGCGGTAGTGACCTTAATGTCTAAATTTCAAAATGACGTTAGAAATACAGAGTCTTTAATCATTAACGAATTGTTTAAAGAAGCGGATGCAAAACAAATGAAGTTTGATGCAATTGCTGCAATAGCTGTTCCTAAAACTAGTTATGCATTAGTAGGTCAAAAAGTAGAAGCGCAAATTATGTTAGCGGCTTACAATAAATCAGTTAAACCTAATTTTTCTGATGGTCGTGTTAAAAAAGTAGAAGACGGTATTGGCTTCTGGGAAACTGCAGCAACTGGTGTAGGTTTACAAACCGTAAAAGGAACTTTATCCATTGATATGAATGGTACAAAAGTAACTGAACCATGGGAGTTTCAATACATGGTGGGATCTGCAGGGGCTTCTTTACAGTTAGATAAAATGAATGTATTGTATATTGGTGTTCCTAATCCTGTAACAGTATCTGCTGCTGGTTATTCATTGGAAGATGTTTCCGTTAATATTCCAGGTGCTACTTTAAATAAAACAGGTAATGGAAAATATGATGTAATTGTAAGTGCTGTTGGTCAAGTAAATGCAACCATTAATGCTAAAGCTGATGGTGGTAAATCTATCAAAACAGTAGGTACTATTCCATTGCGTATTAAAGAAATTCCACCACCAACACCTAAAGTAGGTGGTAAATCAAGTGGTGTAATCCCTACCAATGTGTTTAAAGCACAAGGTGGTATTGTTGCAGAATTAGCTAATTTTGATTTTGATGCTAAATTTGTGGTAACTAGCTATGATATTTCTGTATTGCCAAAAAGAGGCGATCCAAAACCAACTATTAGTATTACAGGTCCTTATATGAATAAAGGTGCAGCAGCTTCTTATATCGAAGGTTTAAGAGCAGGTGATAAAGTGTTTTTCGAGAACATCAAAGCTGTTGGTCCAGATAAAAAAGTTAGACCTGTTGGTACATTAATATTTACATTGAATTAATTTTAAAAACAAATATAGGATTATGCGTATCCTCTTTTCATTAAAAACCGTTGCAGCTGTAGCTATCATGTGCAGTTCTTTTAGTTCATTTGCTCAAAATGCAGCTAATAAAGATAATAACACAACCGCTACTCCAGAAGTTATTGGGGCTACTTGGAAAAACTCATTAACACCAGACGGTGTTTATGATCGTATTCCTCATGAATCAAGAATTTTACCATGGCAACCAATCCGTGAAGCGGATGTTATGTGGAAGAAACGTGTTTGGCGTGAAATTGACACGCGTCAAAAACAAAACCTAGCATTCCGTTATCCAGGTGATGAGTTGTCTGGTGGTGGTATGTTTATTGAGATTCTCATGAACGCTATCAAAACAGGTAAAGTTCAAGCTTTTAATGAAGATAACTTTACTTCTACAATGACTAAAGATCAGTTATTGGAAAAATTAGAAGGACGTATGGATACTATTCCAAGTGTAGATCCTATTACTCAAGAAACAACTTATGTATATAGAAGAAAAGGGGTTATTCTAGATCAGATTACTAAATTTAGAATTAAAGAAGATTGGATTTTCGATAGAAATTTAGGTAGAATGGTAGTTCGTATTTTAGGTATCGCACCTCTTAAAGATGAGTATACTGATGAGAATGTATTTAAATTTACTATTCCTTTATTTTGGATCTACTATCCAAATATTCGCGAGACATTAGCGCAATACGAAGTTTACAATCCTGAAAATGACGTAGCGCGTATTAATTGGGATACTTATTTTGAAAATAGATTTTTCAGTAGCTACATTATTAAAGTAAGTAATCCGTATGGTGCTTCTTTCAATAACTTAGGTTATACGCCTATGGAGCAATTATACGAAGCTGAAAAAACTACTGAAATGATTTTTAATAAAGAACACGATATGTGGGTTTATTAGTATTCAAATATTATTTGAAAGGCGCTCCTGTAGCGCCTTTTTTTATAGATTTTTTATCATGAAACATAAATTAGAAGTTTGCCTTTCCCCAGCATTATTACATTTATATGATACTAACAATTGTAATGTAGTAATTATAGATATATTCAGAGCTACCTCTACTATTACCGCAGCTTTGCATAATGGTGCAGCATGTGTAATTCCTGTTGCCACTGTTGAAGAGTGCATAGCTATCGGTAATCAAACACCCAATAGTATAACTGCCGGGGAGCGTGATGGTAAGGTTGCTACAGGACTAGCCTATGGCAATTCTCCGTTTGAATATCCAGCAGATTTTATTAATGGGAAAACGCTAGTTTTAACCACAACCAATGGTACTAAACTATTGCATATGGTTAAAGGAGCGTCTAATATTATAATTGGTTCTTTTTTAAATTTAGATGCTGTTATTGATTTCCTTAAAAAAGATGATAAACCAGTAATCTTAGGTTGTGCAGCATGGAAAGATCGATTTAATTTAGAAGACACCTTGTTTGCAGGAGCAGTTGCTAGTGCTTTGCAACAAGACTTTAATATTAACTGTGATAGTGCTAGAGCTGCAATTCATTTGCATGAAGCAAGTAAAGGTGAGTATTTAGCCTTTCTTAAAAATAGTTCACACTACAATAGATTAAGTGGATATGGTTTAATTAAAGATTTGGAATATTGTACAAGTACAAATTTACATCCCATAGTTCCCATACTACAAGGAGATCAATTAGTTGCTCTTTAGTTATTTATAAATTTAATAAATAGGGATTAGTAGCTTTCTCATTTTTTATGGTAGTTGCAATTCCGTGTCCGCAGTATACTTTTGTATCGTCGGGCAAAGTAACAATTTTCTCTCTTAGGCTAGTAAGCATATCATCATGGTTTGAGCCTGGTAAATCTGTTCTGCCGATACTACCTGCAAAGAGCATATCGCCATTTATAACCCAATTTTCAGAAGCACAAAATAAAATTACATGGCCAGGAGCATGACCTGGAGTATGTATTACTTGAATAGACGTTCCGTCTAGATCAAAAAGCTCATCTTTATAAAAGGTACAAGACTTAGGCATTTGTATAGTGCCTAATCCATACATAGACGCAGCTATTGGGCCATATTGCAAGGTGGGTTCATCTAACTCATGAATATAAAATGGAATTTCAAAAGTTTCTTGTAAAAAATGAACTCCTAAGATATGATCTAGATGTGCATGCGTATTAATGATTGCTTTAGGCGTTAAATTTTGGCTTTTAATATAATGCAATAGCTCCTCGTTTTCAGAGGCAGAAAACATACCAGGGTCAACAATCCAACACGCCTTATTTGCGTTAGTTATTACATAGGTATTTTCTTGAAACGGATTAAATGTAAAAGTTTTTATAGAAATCATTTTGCCTTGTTTTTTTGTGTAATTTTAAGTGTAAAAATAGTTTAAACATTTAGATGTTACAGTTTATCAATAGAAATTTTAAGGAAAGAATACAAGTAATCATCAATAAAGGATGCAATAGAATAATTATGTTGTTTGTTTTGTGTCTTTTTATTCAGGCTACTAGTTACGCGCAAACCTATTTAGAAGTTTATGGTCAAAATCGCGTTCAATTACGAAAATTTAATTTTGATTTTTTTGATACCAAACATTTTAGAATTTACCATTACGATAAAGCAGGCAGAAATTTAGCACGATATGTTGCGGAGGAAGCAGAGCGTCATATCATGATTATAGAAAATAAGATTGGTGGCCAATTTCCAACCCGTTACGAAATTATTGTTTATAATAATTATGATGAATTTGTTCAGTCGAATATTGGATTAAATGCTGAAAGTCAGATACGACAAATGCAGGCTGGCAAGATCAACTTTGCTGGAGATATTCTTCAAGTTTATTTTACAGGAAGTCATGCTGATGTGAAAAATCAAATAAGAGAAGGTTTAGCAAGGGTTATGGTAGAGAAGTCGATGTTTGGAGAAACTACTAGAGAGATTATTAAAAATGCAATCAGTTTAGATCTGCCTCAATGGGTTATAGATGCATATATTGCTTACAAAGTGTATGATTGGGAGCCAACTCAAGAGATTGCATGGAAAAATATACTACAAGAAAATTCGGCATTGCCATTTAATAGAATTGTAGAAAAATATCCCAAAGAAGCTGGAATAGCATTTTGGAAATATTTGTATACCGCCTTCGGCTCAACTATTAGCGAAGATTTTTTATGGTCATTAAAAGAGGAAAAGGGAATAAATGCTGCAAGCAAAGTTACGCTCGGTCAGCCTATTGTCAATGTATATAAAAATGTTCTAACTTTCTTTAATGAAGTTTATACAAAAGATGCATTATATCAAAAAGCACTAGATAGCAATCTAAAAAAGTTTGAATTAGAATTAAGAAATAAAAATGAAGTAGTCAAACAAGTAGCTGTTTCTTCAAGGGGAACAGATGTAGCCTTTGTAACATTTGACAGAGGTTTATATAATGTCAATTTGCAATATACAAATGGTAATAAAGCAGTAAGGCAATTACTTCATTTAGGCAAGCTCGACTATAATGAGCAACAGGATCCAAATTACCCTATTTTAACTTGGTCAAATACCGGTTTGAAATTAGCAATCCTATATAAAAAGAAAAATCAATTACGAGTAAAAGTATATAATTCGCTTAAAGCTAAAATTGAGAATTTTGTAATTAAGCCTAAGTGTTTTGATCGTGTGCTCAACTTTGGTTTTATGGAAGATGATAATCAATTAATTGTTTCAGCGATTAAAAATTGTCAATCTGATTTATTTGTGCTTACACTGAAGCGTAGTTTAGTAAGTTCTTTAACTAACGATATATGGGACGATATAGAGCCAGTTATGCTTAGTGGTGGTGATAGGAAAGGCATTGTTTTTTCTTCTAACAGAACTGCTCCAAATCTTGTAGTAAAGGAAGAAGTAAATAAAATGCCAACGGGCTTTAAAAATTTATTCTTTTATGATACAAAAACAAAGCGCTCTACTTTATTGCCACTAACAAATTATAAAGTGGGTTCCATTTCACAACCTATACAATTTGGTAAAAAACAAATCGCTTATTTGTATAATGGAAGTGGGGTGCAAAACAAGTATATAATCGATTTTGCAAGAGATTATAAAAATTATGATTCTGCGGTAAGTTTCCCAATAAGTAATTATCCTAATAGCATTATGTTTCATGGATATAGCCATACTACGGATAAGGTTTTTGAAGTGATACGTAAGGGTCGTCAAAATGCAATTTACTCTTATAATTTACCATTAATAAGTTTGAAGCAGTATGATTCTAGTATGCATAGAACTACTTTTTTTAAACATTATCGATTAGATTCTTTATCTGAGGTTGCTAGAGCTGATGTAGAAGGTGGAGATGGTGTACGTGATGTGAAACTTTTAAAAGAAGGCACTATTATCTATACCGGATTTGAACAAGAAGTGGCATTTAAAAAAGAACTTGATTCTTTATTGAAAACAACGCATTCAACTATAGATCGAACGGATAGCTCTTTCATTAAAATGAAAGCGGAGCCTTATTTGCTCAATTTTCATGCAGATTTTGTTTCTGCTAAAATGGATAATAGTATTTTATTCAATAAATACCAGACAGTTGCTACCAATGGCAACTCCTTCTCTAATCCGGAATTAGGTGCCATGTTATCGGCTAGTTTGAAAGATGTTTTAGAAAATCATCAGTTTACAGGCGGATTTAGAATGCCTACAAATTTAGCAGGCTTTACTTATTTTTTATCTTATGACAATCTTAAAAGAAGAAATGATTGGGGGATAACTGGAGTAAGAACGGCATCTTATTTTACCTACGCTAAAAAATACTATCAACTTAATAACGATATTTATACCTATTTTGTTCCACAGAGTGTACTTATATTTTCAAATAATAATTTGTTAGGCAAATCGGTAAGCTCCTTATTACAAGGCTATTGGAATCATCCATTTGATAAAATCCAATCGCTTAGAACGAGTCTTGGATTTCGTAACGATAACTTAAACTATAAAGCAAGTGACAGCTTATCGCTTTTATACACGCCAGCGTCAAATGTAAATTGGTTAACTGGTAAGGTAGAATATGTGTTTGATAATAGTAAAACTATACTTAAAAATATTCGTTTGGGTTATCGATATAAATTCTATGTTGAATTTATGAATCAATTGAACGACCAAAAAGGTAAATTATGGAATGTTGGTTTTGACTTTAGAACCTATCATAAAATATATAGAAATATTATTTATGCAGTTCGTTTTGCTGGAGCACATTCCTATGGAGATCATAAAATTTGTTATTTCTTAGGTGGAGTGGATAATCAAATTAGTTCAAATTTCAATTCTAATACCACAATTTCAACTACTAATGCTTACATGTTTCAATCTCTTGTTACTAACTTGAGGGGTTATAATCAAAATGGTAGAAATGGCGACACCTATGCTTTAATGAATGCAGAAATAAGGATACCAATAACTAATA
>JACCDH011804064.1_pt1 | contig 12858 bp, 12 predicted proteins | sample 7442481 | NCBI WGS metagenome assembly JACCDH01 (sample SAMN15323433, study PRJNA562643) | freshwater metagenome | isolation source: river surface water | place: USA:Blue River Watershed | collected 2017-08-15
ACTTGGCGGTGATTTCGGAAATGCCGAGGCTGTCGGCGATCTCGCGGTTGCTCTTGCCTTCGCAAATCATCGACAGCACCTGCAATTGCCTGTCCGTCAGCGCAATGCGGTTCAGCGACGAGCTGTCGGCCAGTCCGCGCGCCGACAGCCAGGTGCCCTTGAGCAGCGTGCCGTCGATCGCCTGCGCGACGATGGTCACGGTGTCATCGATGGGCGCGGCCTTGCTGATGAAGGCCGACGCGCCCGCGCCGAAGCAGGCGCCGACCTGCAGCTCGTCATCATTGCCGGACACCGTGATCGCGCGTACCGACGGCCCCATGTCCTGCATGCGGCGCAGCGCCTCGAGCCCGCCCATGCCGGGCAGGCCGAGGTCGACCAGCACCCACCAGGGATGGTCTTTTTTCTTTTTCAGTTCAGCCTTGAGCAGCGCGAGGCCGGCTTCGGCATCGCCACTCGTCTCGAGCCGCAGCTTGGGAAAGCGCGCACGTAGCGCCTCGGCCATGGCGGCACGGATCATCGGGTGATCGTCAATGATCAGCAGGGAAGGTAGGGTCGTCATCGACAGCGATTGTAACGGACTCGCAGCGCAGCAATGACCGCCGTCACCACGCAAATTTCGTTTCAAACCGGGGCAGCAGGCAAGGCCGAGGCGATTTGTTGCAGCCTCAATGCAGCCTCAATGCGGCCTCAGTGCAGCCTCAGTGCAGCCTCAACTCAGTCTCAACTCAGTCACAGTACAGACTCGGTACAGCCTCAGTGCAGTGTCCCCAGCGCCAGCATCAGCGCCGCCAGCGCAAGGGCGACCAGCAGCGCGATGACGATCGGCGAACCCCGGCGCAACTCAGCCGGCGCCGGTGGCAGCTCGGCGCTGCGCAAGCTGGCCAGCACGTCGAGCGAGGCAGCCGGCAAATGCGCCCAGCTGTTGCGCGGCAGTCCGCGCGGGCGCACATGGTTGCCGATGCGCTGCCCTGGTAGCGGTGGCGCGTCGAACTGCAGGAAGCGGTCCGGCTCCATGCCCATTGCCACGGCGAGACGACGCGCACAATCGATGCGGTGCTCTTCGTTGACGAAGGCCGAGGAGCTGCCTTCCTCGATCGCCTGCACCTGCGCATCGGTCAGGCCTGCCAGCATCGCCAGCACGGTCGTCGACAGCTTGTGCTCCCGCCGCGCGCGCTCGATTTCCTTGCCGAGCACGGTGGCTTGCATGGGCTCGCTCATCGCCGTGCCTCCGCCGGGTTGGCGCAGGGGGCGGCGGCGCGCGCATGCAGGGCCTGATCAACCAGTTGCATCTCGACCCGGTAGAACAGCTTGTGGTCCGGCGCCTGCAGCTTGCTCAGCGTAACGGACAGTCCTTCGCCATTGCGCATCTTCAGCCAGCCGCGCGCCTGGTTTGCGCTGGCGATGCCATTCTCGAGATGGCTGATCTCGCTGTCGCTGCCGGACAGCATGCGCAGCTTGTCCCAGAACAGGCCCGATGCCGCATAGCGGTCGATCGGGTCCAGCAGGCGGAACCAGCCATCGGCCATGGCGGTGATCGCGAAATGATGGTCGAGCAAGCCGCTCGCTTCATGCGGCGCATCGTCGCGCGAATCGACCAGCAGGCTGCGCAGCATGTCGTAGTCGAAAGGCAGTGGCTCGAGCTGCATCAGGTGGTAGGACTGACCGCCGCATTCGACACCTGTCATGCGGATCTGCAGCAATTCAGCCTGGTGATCGGGTCGCTCGAACAGGGCGCGCACTTGCTGGTGGCCGGTGGGCTGGACCGCGACGAACAAGTCTTCCAGCGTGATGCCACTGGTATCGGGGTAGGCGAGCAAGCGTCGCGCTTCGGCATTGGCGAAGAGGATGCGGCCCGCGCTGTCGGTGACCAGCGCCTTGCCCGGCAGCTGGTAGAAGGCCTGCGTGACGACCCGCAAGTCCTGCGTCGCCGCATTGGCCTGTTCGACCAGGCGGCGCGACAGCCGGTCCATGGTCTCCGAGCGGCGTGCAGCGAACAGCGACAGCAGCGCCCCGGTCAGCGTCAGCTTCAGTGCCAGCCACGCAATACCCGCGCCGGCCAGCAACTGGTCGACCTGCGGCTGGCCCGCTGCATGCAGCAAGGCCACCAGCAGTTGCACGACGGCGGCCGCAGCGCAGAACAGCGCCAGCTGCGATGCAGGTCGGCGCACCGCGCGATCGAGTCGCGCATGGCGCGCACATTCGGCGGCAGCGCCGATGAAGGCCGTGCACAGCAAGACTGCGGCGATCGGCGGCTCGACGATGCCGAGGCGGCGCACCGGCATCCATTGCACGCCCAGTGCCAGCGAGAGCGCGGCGGCCAGCAACAGCGGCAGGAAAGCCTTGCCGCCCGGCGTACGGTTGGCAGTGGCTGCAGCGATGGCACCGGCGGCGATCAGGTCGAACGCGAGGAAGGGCGTCAGGTCGCCCGGCAAGTGCCATGCATCCACGATCCACCAGGCCAGCGGGTGGCACAACCCCGCCAGCACCGCGAGCCAGCCATAGCGGACGGTCAGGGTGGACTCGCCCGCAGGCTTGCGCGCGAGGTCGAGCGCTGCCAATCCGGCGCTGGCGAGCAGGAAGACGAGGATGGCGCCGGCATTGAAGCTCATCGCGATGCAGCCTCCGCAGTCGAGGCGCTGGTTGCGCCATGTGCGTTGACACCGGCGCTGTCTGGCAGTTCGAGGCCGGCCGCACCGGGCGGCGTATCGTGTTCTGCGAGACGGTCGTCATCGGAGGCCGGCGCCCGGGCAAAATCGTGCCGCGGCTCGCCGGCCAGTTCGACGATGCCGCTGCGGGTAACCGAGTTGGTGGCTGTGTTGGTAAGCGTGTCGGTGACGGTGCGCTCAGCCACAGGCGACAGCATCGATCCCTCGCCGCTCCAAGGCAGCATCGCCGGCAGCAGCGCCAGCATCGCGGCGGCGCATGCTGCTGCAAGCCAGCGATGGCCATTGCGCGCCAGCGAGCGAGCGGTGCCTTTGATGAGGTTCATGTCGGGTATGCCGGCCATGCGGGGTATCGGGTGCAGGGAGGATGAGGGGAAGGACGACGAGGGCGGCGCCGCTGCGTCCGATCGCGCAGACCGGGCATCGCGTCCCCGGCGCCATGGCCCGGAGGCACGCTCCATCTCCGCGTCCGCGTCATCATCGAGGTCCCAGCGCGCAACCTGCTTGCCCATGTCGGCGATGCGTTCGTCGCAGGCGGGGCTGTTCGCGTCGAACAGCGCAACCAGCCGCAGCCCGTTCCTGCGGGTGCCGGCCGCTATGCGCAGCAGTTGCCGGAACTCGGCGCGCGGCAGTGCGTGCGCATCGGGAATGAACAGCACGCAACCCGGACGGCTGGCGACAGGATGGAAGCGCGGGTCATGGCCGCCAGCAGTGCCAGAGCCGGAAATATCGGACAGCGCCGCATCGAAGCGATGCAGCATCAGGTCGACGACGACGGATTCGAGCCGGCTCGGGTTGTACGCTTCGGCGCGCAAGCCCGACTGTCCGGCGAGCGCGCGGGCGAGCGCTCCCGCATAGTCTTGCAGCCGCCTGCGGTCGTGCGCCGCCATGGCCACGTGCAGGCCATCGCGGGCGAGGGAATCCCGGACAATGGCGAAGTGCTCCATGTCCTGGGTACGTACCGGGGTCGACATGCGCCTGATTATACTTAAGTATCAGTCAAATCCGGCATGCGGCAGCCCTTGCCCGCGAGATTCTTTTGGGCGAATCTTTTCAAACTGAAAATCCGGGCTTGCGGGAGGCCCGGAGCGCGAGAAGTTCGGCAGGTCAGCGGGTCAACTGCTCAGAAGGTGAGCATGCCGGTCAGCCAGAGCTTGTCGGTATCGCGCTTGCGGGCGCCGTTGTACGGGTCGCCTTCGCGAAAGCGCGCGTACTCGAGCTTGGCCATCCACGGGCCGCGGCTCCAACTGGCCGACAAGTCCAGCTCCTGACCGTAGTTCGTGCCAGTGCCGCCGGTGGCCAGCGCAAACGCGCGTTCGGCATGGAACCAGTGGTACTCGGCCAGCAAGGCGAACTCGCCGTGCTTGCTGCCGGCCGTGACGAAGGTATCGCGTATGCCCTCGGTCGGCGTGGTCAGGAACAAGTCGGCCCAGCCCTGGAAAAGATGGTTGGTACCCAGCGGGGTTTGGAAAGCCTTGCTCCCATTCGAGGACAGCACCTCCTGATCCAGCCGTGCAAACCAGCTGCCATAGCGCGCACCCGTGCCGATACGCGAGTAATGATTGTCGATGGTGCTTGCCCCGTCTGCATGCGGCGACTGCTTCGCATATTCGGCCGTGTACATCAGCTTCCAGTCCGCCGCCACCGGACGTTCGCCATCCAGCCGCACGCCGAGGGTTCGCGTCGATGTCGATTGCAGGCTGGCGGCATTCCAGTCGATGAAATAGCCGTAGCCGATCAGGTTCTCGGTCGGCGAAATCGCATGACGAGCATTGACGAGGCTGATGTTCGCATCCTGCTTCAGCGTCGATACCTGCGTGAGCTTGTCGAACTGCGCGACGAAGAGGGTCGTATCGGGCAGCAGTCCCTTGTTCTCGACCGAGATCCCATCGAAGACCTGCATCACCTGCCGGAATTCGACATTGCCGATGAAGCGCACATTGTCGAGCTTGACGGACTGCCGGCCAAGGCGCATACGTGTATTGGCCAGACCGGTCCAGTCAAGATAGAACTGGTTGACGCCGGTGTAATCGGGATCGACGACGCGCGGGTAACTGGCCTTGCCGGTTTGCGTAGCGCCGTTCCTGCCGTTGTCGTAGTCGTCGTTCAGCACGGCGACATTGATCCATTGCGCGCCCACCGACAGGCCATGCAAGGGTGCGGTCTGCCAACCGAGCAGGGTACGCATTGTGACGGCCTGCGCATCGCGTGTCTTGCCATCCTGCTGCACGAACTCGTCACGCAGTCGGAAGCTGGACATCGATTTGCCATTCGCGATCGCGCGTGCGAGCGGGTCGTTGGCCAGGGAAGTTGTGTCGCTGCCGGCAGGTGTCTCGGCATAGGACGTGGCCGCACAGGCGAGCGCCATGGCGCCGAACAGGGCTGTGAATTTCAATTCGATACTCCGTCATTGGGTGTGCAGGAGCTTTGCCCCTGTGCGCCCCCATTGGCACACCGCCTGAAATGCAATCCATGTGCCAGCGAGAAAGGATGAAACCTGCGCCGGATTGCACACTCGCGGGGAGTTCGGTCACCGGTTCATGTCAGGGCTGCACCAAGGCAGTGACCGCAATGGGGCAGTTGGCCCCGCATCGGAGGACGGAGAGGGCCGGGTGCCGGTCGATAGGCGGTGACAGCGATATACTCTACGTTGTCTATTTTCAATTTCTTTTGATCCACTCGGGATGTACTCGCTAGCAGCGCTGCTGGACCAGCTTCCGCTTGCCGATGGGCGGCGTTGGTACGAAGAAGGCCTGGATTGCCGTATGCAGATCAACGGCAGTCCGGAGTGCATCGCCTGTGCGCATCGTTTGTTGACCTTCTCGGCCTTGCTCGGCAATGCGTCCGCCAAATACCAATTGGGTCTGATGAATTTGCGGGGCGAGGGGCGACCGAAAGACAGTGTGCGCGCGCTGATGTGGTTCAAGCTTGCCGGCTCTCGCGAGGAGCCGCGTGCGGCAGGCAACCTGGCCATGGTGGCCGAGAGCCTGACGCCGGCCGAGATCAGGCAGGGCTACCAGATGGCGCAGCAATTTCCACGTGCCGAATCCGCGTTCAGGCGCGCGCGGATGCTGCAGAACGATGATGCGGTCGTCGACATCGCCGAACTGCTGATGCAAGGCACTGGCGTCGATGCCGATCCCGAACTGGCCGTGGCCTGGCTGCGGCGCGGCATCGCATTGCGACATCCGGGGGCGCAATGGCTGGTCGGCATGGCGCATGCCCGTGGCCGCGGCGCGCCACTGGACCTTGCCGAGGGCATGCGCCTTCTGCAGCAAGCCGCCGAAAGCGGACATACTGGCGCGCAGTACGACCTGGCCGAACTGCTGCTCAAGCAAGGCGGGGCAGGCAAGCTGGCGCGTGCCGTACACTGGATGACAGCCGCTGCACAGCGCAAGCATGTGCCCGCGATGTACCGGCTCGGCATGCTGTACCGCGAAGGGCAGGTGAGTGCACCCGCAGGCGGGCCATCGGCATCGCGCAAGGCGCCGCACCTGCTGTCGGCACTAGAATGGCTGGCACGCGCTGCCGAATGCGGTCATGCCGATGCGCAGTTCGAACTGGGCCAGATGCACGCGCAAGGCCTGGGTACGACGCAGGATTTCGAGCAGGCGCTGCAATGGTATCTGCAAGCCGCCGCACAAGGGCAGGCGAAGGCGCAGTTCAACCTCGGCTTCCTGCATTCGCATGGTCAGGGCGTCGAACAGGACTATGCAAAAGCCTACGAGTGGTATGCGATCAGCGAAGCCAGTGGTTATGCACTCGCGAAATTGAACTGCGACTACATCGCCCGGAAGCTGACGCCGGAAGAACTGGAGCTTGCGCAATGGCGGGCCGACAGCTACCGGCACCGCGCAGGCATCGAAGCCTGAAATGCATGGGCAAGGTCGCGATATCGCCTGCCGCCCGTCATATCGTCCAACGATCTGCGCTATATCAAAGCGCAGGTCTCGACTGAGCAGGCGCAAGGCTTTCAGGTGAGTTGTTCTGTAGCCGGTCAGTTTCTAGGAAAGTTCCCCTTATCCTGCTAGTCTGATCCCAAGTGTTCGATGCGATAGTCGACCAAATCGGCGATTCTGCTTTTTGCATATCTGTTATCAGCGATGCGATGAAACTAAGCACAGCGGACATGTTCAGACCGCAGGCTTGTCTTTGGCGACGAGGATGCCGGCAAGCAGCCTGCGAATGATCAACCCTGAACTGAACGAGAGGAAAACGATGAGAGCACTCGCACGTCTGTTGGCCATGTTGTGCGTGGCATTGCTGGCGGCTTGCGGCAATCTGCCGATGAGCCAATCGTCGCAGTCCGGCCAGGTCCAGCATCCGGACGTCTTCAACTCCTACATCAACTGAGCCATCCACTCAGGCAACGACTGAGGCATTGACCGAGCGGCGTTGCCCGTCAGGGCCGAGCCACCTCTGGCAGGCAGGCCTCCGCTCGTCTTCATGTAGAATCCGAACGGTCGTGCTTAAAAATAACAGACCGTCGGAGACAGCATGGACTTGAACTATGCGCCGGAAGATTTGGCCTTCCGCGATAGGGTGCGCGCCTGGCTGCAGGAGAACCTGCCGGCCGAACTGCAGCACAAGGTACTCAATCACAAGCGGCTCAAGCGTGATGATTACGTGCGCTGGCATCGCATCGTGCACAGCCGCGGCTGGGTTGCGCCGAACTGGCCGGTTGAGCATGGCGGCACCGGCTGGAGCAAGGTGCAGCAACATATCTGGGAAGAAGAGTGCGCGCGCGCCGGCACGCCGCCCATCCTGCCGTTCGGCGTCAACATGGTGGCGCCTGTCATCATCGCCTTCGGCAATGAAGCGCAAAAGCGCCATTACCTGCCGCGCATCCTGTCTTGCGAGGACTGGTGGTGCCAGGGTTACTCGGAACCCGGTTCGGGCTCGGACCTCGCTTCGCTGAAGACGCGCGCCGTGCGCGACGGCGACCATTACATCGTCAACGGCCAGAAGACCTGGACCACCCTCGGCCAGCATGCGGACATGATGTTCTGTCTCGTGCGCACCGATCCCGACGCACGCAAGCAGGAGGGCATCTCCTTCCTGCTGATCGACATGCAGACGCCCGGCATCACGGTGCGTCCCATCATCACGCTCGATGAAGATCACGAAGTCAATGAAGTCTTCTTCGACAACGTGCGCGTGCCCGTCGCCAACCTGGTCGGCGAAGAGAACAAGGGCTGGACTTACGCGAAATACCTGCTCGGTCATGAGCGCACCGGCATCGCGGCAGTCGGCCGTTCCAAGCGCGAGCTGGCCTTCGTCAAGCGCCTCGCGCTGCAGATGGAAAAAGGCGGCAAGCCGCTGATCGAGGATCCGCTGTATGCCGCCAAGCTGGCCGCGGTCGAGATCGACCTGATGGCGCTGGAAGTGACGGTGCTGCGCGTGATCTCGCAGGAGGCGAAGCGCAAAGCGCCCGGCCCCGAGGCCTCGATGCTGAAGGTGAAGGGCACCGAGATACAGCAGCGCCTGACGGAACTGATGGTCGAGGCCGCCGGCCCCGCCGGTCTGGCCTTCGACCCGGCTTATCTCGAAGGCGAGCATGAGCACAGCGCCGGCGGCAATGACGATGTCGCGCCGCTGATGCCTTACTACTTCAATTACCGCAAGACCTCGATCTACGGCGGTTCGAACGAAATCCAGAAGAACATCATCACCCAGATGATCCTGGGGCTGTGAGGGGGCGACATGGACTTTGAACTCAATCCCGAGCAGCAGCAACTGGCTGACGCCGTCCGGCGCTGGGCTGACAAGGACTACGGCTTCGAAGCGCGCAAGGCCATCATTGCTTCTGCCGACGGCGTGTCGGCGCAAGCCTGGCAGGCACTGGCTGAGCTGGGCGTGCTGGCACTGCCGGTGCCGTCCGAGCATGACGGCTTCGATGGTACGGCGGTCGACCACATGGTGGTGATGCAGGCTTTGGGCCGCGCACTCGTCGTCGAGCCGGTGCTGGCCACGGCGATGGCCACGCAATGCCTGAAGCTGGCCGGTGGACGCGGCGAGCTGTTGTCGCAAGTCGCCCGCGGTGAACTGGTGCTCGCATGCGCGTTCGGCGAGCGGCAGGCGCGGCACGAACTCTGCAATGTTGCGGTCACGGCGCGCAGGGATGGCGATCATTACCTGATCGACGGCAGCAAGACCGGCGTGCTGCATGGTGCGCAGGCGGGGCAGTGGATCATTTCGGCGCGCACGGCCGGCGCAGCGCGTGACACGCACGGCATGTCACTGTTCGTGCTGCCGGCCGATGCCGCTGGTGTCTCGGTGCGCGACATGCGCAGCAATGACGGCATGCGCATGGCCACCATCGATTTCGCGCAGGTACGCGTGCCAGCATCGGCCTTGCTCGGCAAGGAAGGCGAGGACTGGTCCTTGCTCGAAGCGACAGCCGACCATGGCATTGCCTTGCTGTGCGCCGAGGCGCTGGGCGTGATGGAAGCCCTGTGCGAGGCCACGCTGGATTACCTGAAGACGCGCCAGCAGTTCGGCGTCCCGATCGGCAAGTTCCAGGCCTTGCAGCATCGCATGGCCGAGATGTTCATACAGCTCGAACAGGCGCGCTCGATGGCGATGCTGGTCGCGGTCAAGGATGCCTCGCCGGATGCCGATGAACGCCGTCGCGTGGCGTCGGCGGCCAAGGCGCGGGTCGGCGAGGCGATGAAATTCATTGGCCAGCAGGCGGTTCAGCTGCATGGCGGCATGGGCGTCACCAATGAGCTGCCGGCGGCCCACCTGTTCAAACGACTCGCCGGCATCGAACTGATGCTGGGCGATACCGATCATCACCTGATGCGCTTCGCATCATTGCCGGGCTTTGTGCCGGCCTGAACCCCAAGGAAACCAGCATGAGGATGTTTCACAGCGCCGAAGCACTCGAGGCGGAAATCGGCAAGGAAGTCTCGGTATCGGCGTGGGTAGCCATCGACCAGCAGCGCGTCAATCTTTTCGCTGAAGCGACGGACGACCCGCAATGGATCCATGTCGATGTCGAGCGCGCAAAGAAGGAATCGCCGTTCGGCGGCACCGTGGCGCATGGCTTCCTGACGCTGTCGCTGCTGCCGCGCTTCCTGGAAGAGCAGATCGAGTTCACGTTCGGCACCATGAGCATCAACTATGGCTTGAACAAGGTGCGCTTCCCTTCGCCGATGAAGGTCGGCGGACGGGCGCGCGGCCGCTTCATGCTGTTGTCGGTCGAACGCCATCCCGACTGCATACAAAGCACATGGAAGATGACGGTTGAGCAGGAGGGCAGTGACAAGCCGGTGTGCGTGGCGGAGTCTGTGCTCAGGCGTTACTACTGAACGGCGTTAGGTGCTGTCGGACGATTGGCCACGCCGTATGAGGCGATGGCCATCGTATTCACTGGCGCGCTCGACATAGTCGTCATCCAGTTCAGGCGCGTCATCCATGCCAACTGTCCAAGGTGGCAGATGGTCGCATAGCAATTGCAAGAGTTCTTCGTCAATCCGTGGCAGGTCGCATTCGATGGTTTTCCAGACGACCTCGAGGTCGACCGCGTGATACGCATGCGAGATACGGTTTCGCATCGCGTAAATGATCTGTACTGACCTATGCGTTCGATGGCTTCTTTCAGGTGTATCAGATAGTCCTGCAAGCGAGGACGATCGCCATTCATACCGGCAAGGCTTCAGCGAGCACGCTTTCCCTGAAAGAGGCCGGCAAGGCATTCGGCGTTACCACATCGACTGGAACACCCAGCAAAGCTTCAAGCTCGATTTGAATCGCCGCCACATCCATCAGCGTGGTCCCTCCGGTGGGATTGATGACAAGGTCGAGATCGCTGCCATCCTTGTCCCTGCCGCGGGCAACCGAACCGAAAACCCGGACATTGACGGCACGATGTTGAGTTACGACGCGGCGGATGTCGGCGCGGTGCTGGTCGAGTGCAATCGAAGGTCTCATCGATGAATCCGCCTTTCTTCGACATGGATGCTAGGCCGCCGGATGGCAGGCCCCTGCATCAGAAATCAAAGCTTGGTGAAATTCAATCGGCAAAAACTGACTTCAGCACGAACACAACAAATCGCTCCGACTAACGGTTCGACGTGCCGGAGAGAGACATTTTTAATGCCGCTGGTACTGCGTCGCGCCGAACAACATTTCCTTGGACTTGTCATCCAGCAGCGGCTTGCGCAGATCAGCCAGCACTTGCACGCCGCGCTGCACGGCCGGGCGCGCGGCGATTTCGTCGTGCCAGCGCTTGGCGTTCGGGTAGTCTGCCCAGTAGATACCCTGGTTTTTCCATGAACGTGTCCACGGGAAGCTCGCAATGTCCGCGATCGTGTACTCGTCGCCGGCCAGGAAGCGATGCGTGGACAACTGCTTGTCCAGCACGCTGTACAGGCGCTTGGCTTCGTTGGTGTAGCGGTTGACTGCGTAATCGATCTTCTCCGGCGCATAGATGCGGAAGTGGTGTGCCTGACCGAGCATGGGGCCGAGGCCGCCCATCTGGAACATCAGCCATTGCAGTACGGTGAACTTGTCGCGGTCGGTGGTGCCGAGGAACTTGTTCACCTTGCTGGCGAGGTAAACGAGGATCGCGCCCGATTCGAACAGCGACATCGGTTGCCCGTCCGGGCCGTCCGGATCGACGATGGCCGGGATCTTGTTGTTCGGCGAGATCGCGAGGAAGTCCGGCTGGAACTGATCGCCCTTGCCGATATCGATGTGATGCACGCGATAGGGCAGCCCGCATTCCTCGAGCATGATGTGAACCTTGTGGCCATTCGGTGTGGCCATCGAATACAGATCGATCATTGTTGTTCCCAAAATGAAAAGCGCCGGTTCATCACCGGCGCTGAAAGACAGGGCAGCGGACGCCGCTGTCGCGTTAAACGTTCGGCAAGCTGTCGCTCACGCTGGTTCTCGCGCTGGTTCTAGCGATACCGCGCCAGTGATCACGAGCGCGTCACCGGCAAGTCCAGCGACTCACCCGGAAGGCTAACGTATTTTGCCAGTTCGAGCTTGGCGATCGCATTGCGGTGCACCTCGTCCGGGCCATCGGCCAGCCGCAGCGTGCGGTTGTGCGCCCACAGCTGTGCCAGCGGGAAGTCGTCCGACACGCCGCCACCGCCATGCGCCTGTATCGCCCAGTCGATCACTTGCTGCGCCATCACCGGCGCCAGCACCTTGATCATCGCGATCTCGCTCTTGGCCACCTTGTTGCCGACGGTGTCCATCATGTACGCGGCTTTCAGCACCAGCAGTCGTGCGCTGTCGATCATGATGCGCGATTCGGCGATGCGCTCGCGCCAGACACCTTGCTCCGATATCTTGCGACCAAACGCCACGCGCGAATCGATGCGACGGCACATCAGTTCCAGTGCACGTTCGGCGGTGCCGATTGCGCGCATGCAGTGATGGATGCGGCCCGGGCCGAGGCGGCCCTGAGCGATCTCGAAGCCGCGGCCTTCGCCGAGCAGCATGTTGGATGCGGGCACGCGCACATTGTCGAAGATGACTTCGCAATGGCCATGCGGCGCATCGTCATAGCCGAACACGGACAGCGGGCGCACGACGGTCACGCCTTTCGTGTCGGCCGGCACCAGGATCATCGATTGCTGCGAGTGACGCGGGCCTTCCGGATCAGTCTTGCCCATCACGATGTAGATCTTGCAGCGCGGATCGCCGGCGCCGGACGTCCACCATTTGCGGCCGTTGATCACGTACTCATTGCCGACGCGCTCGATGCGGGTGCTGATGTTGGTTGCATCCGATGAGGCGACCTCGGGCTCCGTCATCGCGAAGGCGGAGCGGATCTCGCCGCGCAGCAGCGGCTCCAGCCATTGGCGTTTCTGTTCTTCGGAGCCGTAGCGCTCGATGGTCTCCATGTTGCCGGTGTCCGGCGCGGAGCAGTTGAACACCTCGGGCGCCCACGGTACACGGCCCATGATCTCGCATAGCGGTGCGTAGTCGAGGTTGGACAGACCCTCAGGCGCGCGCGCTGACTGCGGCAGGAACAGGTTCCACAGTCCCTGCTGGCGCGCGATCGGTTTCAGGTCTTCGATGATCTTGGTTGGCAGCCAGCGGTTGCCTTTGTCACGACCATTGCGGTCGACTTCATCTTTGTACGCGCGTTCGTTCGGATAGATATAGTCATCCATGAAGCGCAGCAGCTTTTCGCGCAGTGCTTCGCAGCGAGGGGAGTAGGCAAAATCCATGG
>JACCDH010570028.1_pt1 | contig 12856 bp, 11 predicted proteins | sample 7442481 | NCBI WGS metagenome assembly JACCDH01 (sample SAMN15323433, study PRJNA562643) | freshwater metagenome | isolation source: river surface water | place: USA:Blue River Watershed | collected 2017-08-15
GCAACCCCTCATGTTGACCAACCATGCCGAAACTTTCGACATCATGATCAACGTGCACGGCGGTGGCGAATCCGGTCAAGCCGGTGCTTCGCGCCACGGCATCACCCGCGCCCTGATTGACTACGATGCTTCGCTCAAGCCCGTGCTGAGCCAGGCTGGCTTTGTCACCCGTGACGCTCGTGAAGTCGAACGTAAAAAGGTCGGCTTGCACTCTGCTCGCCGTCGCAAGCAGTTCTCCAAGCGCTAATCCGCTTTTTCTGCTTTGCCAAAAAGCCGCCCGGTTCGCCGTGGCGGCTTTTTGTTTGGGTGGCCGTCTGCAAAAGCCCATGAGCCCAGTAGCGTTACTGGGGTGTTGTGGCGGTAATTCCCGACCAGCGCGCTATACTATTTGGCATTGAAACGGAGAAACACCATGAGCGCTGTTGCTGAAAATATCCAGACCGAAATGCCTGCCCCGATTGTCTTCACCGACAGCGCGGCCGCCAAAGTGGCTGACCTGATTGCCGAAGAGGGCAACCCAGATCTGAAGCTGCGCGTGTTTGTGCAAGGTGGCGGTTGCTCGGGATTTCAGTATGGTTTCACCTTCGATGAAATCACCAACGAAGACGACACGACCATGAGCAAAAACGGGGTGTCGTTGTTGATCGATGCCATGAGCTACCAGTATCTGGTGGGCGCAGAAATTGACTACAAAGAAGATCTGCAGGGCGCACAGTTTGTGATCAAGAATCCGAACGCCACCACCACCTGCGGCTGCGGTTCCTCTTTCTCGACCTGATCGCAGTGAGCGGCCAGCTTCGCTGGCCACAGATCATCGGGGGTAAATGGCCCCTAAAACACGGGCGCCTTTGGCGCCCGTGACGCTTGGAAGGCTCGAGGCTTCCCGGTGCATGCATTTGAAGGCCAGCCATGCAAAGGCGGCAGCTTCGACTTGGAGGGGGGGCAAGCCCCTTTGTTCGCTGCTGACCACCTTCAAAGCGGGCAAATGGTGTGCCAGCCGACGCATCAAGTGGCTGTTCAAGGCCCCTCCGCCACACACGATCAACTCCTGTGCATCAGCTGCATATCGCTGCACATCCTCGGCGCAAGCCAGTGCGGTGAGTTCCGTCAGGGTCGCCTGCACGTCTTGCGCTTGCAGCGGCTCTTGGGGTAAGCGTGCTTGCAGCCAGACCGGGTTGAACAGGTCGCGCCCCGTGCTTTTGGGGGGCGGGCGGTGCAAGAAGCCTTCGGCCATCAATGCCGCCAGCAAGTCGGGCAAGATGCTTCCTCCGGCAGCCCAGGCACCATCTCGGTCAAAGGGTGCGCCTGTGTGCGTGAAGCACCAGTGGTCCATCAGGGCATTGCCCGGGCCACAGTCCCAGCCCAGAATCTCCCCTCGCGGTGAGAGAACACTGAGATTGGAGATACCGCCAATATTGAGCACAGCCACGCAGGCATTCTTGCGTGAGAACACGCCATGGTGAAAAGCCGGCACCAGCGGGGCCCCTTGTCCGCCTGCCGCCAGATCGCGGCTGCGAAAGTCGGCGACTACGTCGATGTGCGTCAGCTCTGCGAGCAAGGATGGATTGATCAATTGCAGCGTGTAACCGACGGGTGCTTGCTGGCTGGCGGGATCGCCATCGAACTCCAGAGGGCGATGCCGCACGGTTTGCCCGTGCGCGCCAAGGGCTGAAATCTCATGACTTTGCAAGCCGCTTTGTTGCAGCAGCTTGTCTACCGCTTGGGCATAAAGGCGCGCAATCCGGTTGCCCGCCAGCGCACTGCGGTGCAACTCATCCTGACCGCTCTGGTTCAGGGCCAGGAGTTCGGCTTTAAAAGGTTCATCAAAAGCCACAAAGGCATGCGCTTGAACGGCGACAAGGCCCTGCGGGCTGATCCGCGCCAACACGGCATCCACGCCGTCCAGGGAGGTGCCGGACATCAGGCCAATGAAATGCTCAGTCGTTTGCATGGGGCAGGAATGTGCGCGCTGGGATGGAGGCCAAATTGGCGATGAAGGTATCTAAGGGGGCAAGAAAAAAGGGCCTGGCGGCCCTTGATGCTCACTGTGCGGTGACTTCCCGCATTTGTGCAGCGGCTTGGAGCTGTGATCTGGCCTGCTCGGCCACCAGCTTGAAGCGTGCCATGGCAGCCGGACTGAGCGGAACACTCTGGGCTTGTTGGATCACTTTTTGCGGGTCAACGTGCGTGCCATTCACCCGGAACTCAAAATGAAGGTGAGGGCCTGTGGACCAGCCCGTGGAGCCCACGGCGCCAATGGTTTGGCCTTTTTGAACAGTTTGTCCCTTGCGTACCTGAATGCGGCTGAGGTGGGCATACACCGTTGAGTGGTTGTTGCCATGTCGAACGATCACCATATTGCCAAAGCCGCCTTGAACGCCGGCAAACTCCACCACACCATCGCCCACAGTCTGTGCCGGGGTACCTGTGGGGGCCGCGTAGTCCACGCCCAAATGGGCTTTCATGGTCTGAAAAATCGGATGCAGGCGCATGGCAAAACCACTGGTCTTGCGTGAGAAGGCCACAGGCGAAGCGAGGTAGGTGCGGCTTAGGCTTTTGCCGTCCATGCTGTAGTAATTACCTTTTTGTCCTGGCTCCTGGTGCCAAACCGCTTCATAAGTCTTGTTGCCGTTGTTGAATTCGGCGGTCAGAACGCGACCGGTGCGCACAGGCTCGCCATCCGCTTCCAGGACCTCGTAAACCACTGAGAAGCGTGCGCCTTTGCGCAAGGTGCGGTGGAAATCGATCTGGTTGGAGAAAATCTGGGTCAGTTGACTGATGACCGAATCGGGCAAACGGGCTTCGTCTGCCGCGTCATACAAAGAACTGGAGACGGTACCACCTGTCATGCGCAAGCTGGTGTTCATCGGCGATGTTTCCAGTGCGACCTGCAAGCCGTTGGCTGTCCGCTGAATCGCCAGTCGCTGGAAAAAAGTATCGGTTTCGTTGTTGAGCCAGCGAACGTTGAGCTTGAGCAAGCGCTGTTTTTCGTCCGCCTCGGCCGTGACGGAGCGGCCCGCTTGCTTGAGGGCTTGCTTGGCCAGAGGGTTCTTGCGCAAATAAGCCGCAGCCTCGGGGTCCACCAGACCCAGGCGGCGCAGCAAGCTTTCGGGGGTGTCCGAAGAGCGTGTGCTGTCGGTCCGCATCAAGCGCATCTGAACAAGGTCCAGCGCTTGGGCTTGTTGATCCAGTTGGGCAACTTCTACAGGAGCCGTGACGGTGACGACAGGTTGTTCGGCGATGTCGGGCCCGAGGTTGGCAATGGCAAATGCGCCCCCGCCACCGGCCAGCAAAACAGAGGCCAATGTGGCGCTGATGGTTTTGGGGTGACGTGCCAACCAGCGCCCGACAGCCTGCAGTCCGTCGCGCCAATGGGGATGTTGTCCGTCCAACCAGCTCAGCATGCGCTGGGTGGCCAGCAGCGCTGCACCCAGCACAGCCGTGCACAGGAACAGAAAGCCAACCAACAAGGAAACCAGTCGTGACTGGATGACAGCGAGAAATTGCATTAATTCGGGTGTGTTTCGCGCCACGGGTGAGTCAGTTGGGGGTGGGCGCGATTTGTACAGTCAGGTCGCCTCTAAAATGGGCAACTTGGAGTTAAGCGGCCATTGTACTGGTCTATACCCATTTGACTTTAGAAAAAACCCTTATGAATCAAGCGCTTGTTACAAAATTCCCGGTCACGGACAAGACCCTGAACGCTTTGGAAGTCACTTTGCGCGGCTGCGAGGAGCTGATTCCCAAGGAAGACTGGCTTCAGAAACTGGCCAAATCCGAGGCCACGGGCGTGCCGCTGCGCATCAAACTGGGGCTGGACCCCACAGCCCCCGACATCCATATTGGCCACACGGTGGTGCTCAACAAAATGCGCCAGTTGCAGGATCTGGGGCACCAGGTGATCTTTTTGATCGGTGACTTCACCAGCCTGATCGGCGATCCATCGGGCCGCAACAGCACCCGACCACCCCTCACGCCCGAGCAGATCAAGCTCAACGCCGAAACCTATTACAAACAGGCCAGTTTGGTGCTGGACCCTAGCAAAACAGAGATTCGCTATAACAGTGAGTGGTCGCTACCCTTGGGTTCCATGGGCATGATCCAGCTGGCGGCCAAGTACACCGTGGCGCGCATGATGGAGCGCAACGACTTCAATGACCGCTTCAAAGCGGGCACGCCGATTTCCGTGCACGAGTTCCTCTACCCGCTGATGCAGGGTTACGACTCGGTGGCGCTCAAGAGTGACCTGGAGTTGGGCGGCACCGACCAGAAGTTCAACTTGCTCATGGGGCGCCACCTGCAGGCCGAGTACGGTCAGGAGCCGCAGTGCATCCTGACCATGCCGCTGCTCGAAGGCTTGGACGGCGTGGACAAGATGTCCAAGTCCAAGAACAACTACATCGGCATTGCCGAAGAGCCCAACACCATGTTCGCCAAGGTGCTGAGCATTTCAGACACGCTGATGTGGCGCTGGTACACCTTGCTGTCCTTCAAGTCGATGGCCGAGATCGAGGCCCTGAAAAAGGAAGTCGAAGGCGGGCGCAACCCCAAGGACGCCAAAGTGATGTTGGCCAAAGAGATCACGGCGCGCTTTCACAGCGCAGCCGCAGCAGACGCGGCCGAACAGGACTTCATCAACCGCAGCAAGGGCGGCGTGCCGGATGACATCCCTGAAGTGACTTTGTCGGGCGCGCCCTTGGGCATTGGGGCCTTGCTCAAAGCGGCCGGGTTGGCTCCGTCGACCACCGAAGCCGGGCGGTTGGTGGACGGCGGCGGTGTGCGTGTGGACTCCAGCGTGGTCAGCGACAAGGGGTTGAAATTGGAGGCGGGCACTTACGTGGTGCAGGTGGGCAAGCGCAAGTTTGCCAAGGTCACTCTGGTTTGAGCTGGTGGCGTGAGGGGCCCATGTTCATCCTCCATTCAGCTGACCGGGGTATGCTGAAACCATGAAACAACTTGATGCCTGGATGACGCCCACACGCATGCTGTGGGCTTCGGTGGTGGTGGCGCTGGTCACGATTGGCTTGAAAACCTTGGCTTGGTGGCTGACCGATTCGGTCGGTCTGCTGTCGGACGCGATGGAGTCGCTGGTCAATCTGGCCAGTGCGGTGTTTGGCTTGATGATGGTCACCATCGCGGCGCGCCCCGCAGATGACGACCACCCATACGGCCACCACAAAGCTGAGTATTTTTCTTCCGGTTTTGAAGGCATCCTGATTGTGGTGGCTGCTTTGGGCATCATCTGGGCGGCTGGGCACCGCATTTTTGATCCCCAGCCCATTGAACAAGTGGGCTTGGGCCTGGCCTTGTCTGTGGGCAGTTCGGCCCTGAATGGTTTACTGGCGTGGCTGATGTTCCGAGCCGCCAAACAACACCGCTCGCTGGCGCTGGAGGCCGATGCGCGTCATCTGGTGACCGATGTCTGGACATCGGCCGGGGTGGTGATTGGCATTGGCCTGGTTGGCGTGACCGGCTGGTTGTGGCTCGATGCCCTGGTGGCCATTGGCGTGGCGCTGAATATCCTGAAAGAAGGTGCACATCTGATTTGGCTGTCTTCGCAAGGCCTGATGGATGAAGCGCTAGAGCCCGAAGTTCTGGCCGATGTGCAAAATGTCTTGGACGGTTTCGCGCATCAGCGCGGCGAAACCGAGATCATCCGTTTTGACCATCTGAACACCCGCAAAGCCGGGCAACGCCGTTTTGTCGATGTACACATGCACATGCCCGCCAGCTGGACTTTGGGGCGCGCCGCTGCCTTGCGCGCCAGCGTGGAGCAAGCGCTGATGAGCGAGGTGCCTGGTTTGCGCGCCACCATTCAGCTCTTGCCCAGCGATGTGGAAGCGCATTTTGACGACCCCAGGGACTTGAAATGATCGCCGTTTTGCAAAGGGTCAGCGAAGCCAGCGTGCGGGTCGACGGCGAGGTCGTGGGTCAGATCGGCGCGGGGCTGCTGGTGCTGCTGTGTGCCGAAAAGGGCGACACCGATGCGGTGGCCGACAAGCTGCTGGCCAAAATGCTCAAACTGCGCATCTTCAGCGACGATGCGGGCAAGATGAATTTGAGCGTGCAGGACGTGGGCGGTGGCTTGCTGGTGGTCAGCCAGTTCACGCTGGCCGCTGACGTGGCAGGGGGCAACCGCCCCAGCTTCACCCAAGCCGCTGCGCCCGATGAAGGGCGACGCTTGTACGAGCACTTTGTGGCCTATGCGCAAAAAGCCCACCCGGTGGTGCAAACCGGCCGCTTTGCCGCCGACATGAAAGTGGCACTCGTCAACGACGGCCCCATCACCATTCCGATGCGCATGACGGCTTGAGTCGGGGCTAAAGCCGCAGATCTGCTGAAGGCGCGCGATGCCGTCATCAGCGTCGACCATCGCCCCATCCCCGCCCCCGATAATCGGGGCATGACTGCAAAACCCCAAGACGCGACATCGGCTCGCTTCGACCAGCTCACGCTGACCCCCGCCACGCTCCAAAACCTCGAACAACTGGGCTACACCCAGATGACGCCTATCCAGGCGGCCAGCTTGCCGCTCACGCTGGCGGGGCAGGACCTGATTGCCCAGGCCAGCACCGGCAGCGGCAAAACCGCCGCCTTTGGCCTGCCGCTGATCGAGCGCCTGCAAACCGCGGGCTCGCCCAGCGCGCCGGTGCAGGCGGTGGTGCTGTGCCCCACACGCGAACTGGCCGACCAGGTCACACAAGAGATTCGCCGTCTGGCCCGTGCCCGGCAAAACGTCAAAGTCGTCACCTTGTGCGGCGGCGTGGCCCTGCGCGGCCAAACCGTGAGCCTGGAGCATGGCGCCGATGTGGTGGTGGGCACGCCCGGCCGCATCCTGGACCACCTGGAGCGCGGCTCGCTGAGCCTGGCTGAGGTGAACACCTTGGTGCTGGACGAAGCCGACCGCATGCTGGACATGGGCTTTTTCGACGACATCGCGAAAGTGGTGCGTCAGTGCGCCAAAGACCGCCAGACCCTGCTGTTTTCGGCCACTTACCCCGAAGGCATTGCCAAACTGGCGGCGCAGTTCATGCGCTCGCCTCAGACCGTCAAGGTCGAAGCGCAGCACAGCGCGCACAAGATCCGTCAGGTGTTCTACGAAGTGACCGACACCCAGCGCCTGGATGTGGTGCCGCAGCTGCTGGCGCACTTCAGGCCCGAGCGCACGCTGGCGTTTTGCAACACCAAGCAGCAGTGCCGCGACCTGGTGGCGGTGCTGCAGGCGCAGGGTTACAGCGCGCTGGCGCTGTTTGGCGAGCTGGAGCAGCGCGAACGCGACCAGGTGCTGGTGCAGTTTGCCAACCGCAGCTGCTCGGTGCTGGTGGCCACCGACGTGGCTTCGCGTGGGCTGGATGTCGAAGGGCTTGAAGCCGTGATCAATGTGGATGTGACGCCCGACCCGGAAATCCACATCCACCGCATTGGCCGCACCGGCCGGGGCGATGCCGAAGGGCTGGCCCTCACGCTGGCCAGCATGGACGAAATGGGTGCGGTCGGCAAGATCGAGCTCATGCAGGGCCGCGAGTCCAAGTGGGAGCCGTTGTCGGCGGTGACACCGGCTGCAGGTGGTCCTTTGCAGCCGCCCATGCGCACGCTGCAAATTGTGGGGGGACGCAAGGAGAAAATCCGTGCTGGTGACGTGATGGGCGCACTGGCGGGCGAATGCGGCCTGACCCGTGAGCAAGTCGGCAAGATCAATGTCAACGAGTTTTCGACCTATGTGGCCGTGCAGGCGGACTTAGCTAAAAAGGTCGAGGCGCAACTGTCGCGCGGCAAGATCAAGGGCAAGAGTGTGAAAGTGCGTTTGATTTGAGGCGAACATGGAAACCAAGTGGCTGGAAGATTTTGTGAGCTTGGCTGAAACCCGCAGTTTCAGCCGTTCGGCGCAGCTGCGCCATGTCACGCAACCCGCGTTCTCCCGCCGCATCCAGTCGCTTGAAGCCTGGGCGGGAGCCAACTTGGTGGACCGGAGCTCTTACCCAACGCAGCTCACGCCAGCGGGCGAGACCTTGTATGCACAGGCCCTGGAGATGCTGCAGGCGCTGCAAAACACCCGCGCCATGCTGCGGGGCCACAACGCCGTGGGACAAGACTTCATTCAGTTTGCTGTGCCGCACACCTTGGCCTTTACTTTTTTCCCGGCCTGGATGGCGGCTTTGCGTGAGAGTTTTGGGCCGATCAAAAGCCGCTTGACGGCACTCAATGTGCACGATGCGGCGATGCGCATGGCCGAGGGCGGGTGTGATGTGATGATCGCCTATCACCACCCGTCGCTGCCTTTGCAGATTGATCCTGAACGTTACGACATGGTGGTGCTGGGCCATGAGGTCTTGGCTCCGTATGCGCCTACGCGCCCTGATGGGCGCGCGATTTACAGCTTGCCCGGTCTTGCGGCCAAGCCCTTGCCTTATTTAGGCTACGCGCCGGGCGCCTACTTGGGTGACATCACCGACTGGATTTTGAAGCAGGCCGGAACGCCTGTGCATTTGGAGCGGGTCTATGAAACCGACATGGCCGAGGGCTTGAAGGTGATGGCCTTGGAGGGGCATGGCTTGGCGTTCTTGCCCCGAAGTGCTGTGAAAAAAGAAGTGCAGTCGGGCGCACTCGTGGAGGTGATGCTGCCTGATGGGCAAGCCTTGGCCCTGAGCATGGAACTGAGAGCCTACCGGGTCAAACCGCTGGCCAAATCGACCACGCCAGGTCCTGCGCAATTGCTCTGGCAGCATTTGACCCAAAGCACCGGTCCTGTTCATTCCTCTCGCTGAGTGTTCATCTTTTGTTAATGTATTTGCGGCCCTATGCTCAGGGAAAACCTGAGGCGTATGGGCCTTGAAACTGACTATATTCAGGGCCTTGACTGGGCAGGCACATTTTGTGCAAAAGACCGGTGAGGAAGTGAAGGCGTTGCGTCATCTTGGTGCATGTCCAAACTGAATCCCTTGTCCATCAACAGTCCTAGGGAACACACCTAGGCAATCCAAGTCTGGATTGGGTATTTAATCAAAGGGTGGCGATTTGCTGCTCCAAAGTCATAAAGAGGATTTAAACCATGAAGAAATATGCACAAACCGTCATCGGTGCGATGTTGGCGACAGCCGGTTTGCTGGCTGGCACATCTGCCATGGCCGGCAAAACTCTGGACCAAATCAAGCAGCGTGGTCAGATTGTTTGCGGGGTGAACACAGGCTTGGCAGGTTTTTCTGCCGCTGACTCCAGCGGTAACTGGTCGGGACTCGATGTGGACCATTGCCGCGCCGTGGCCGCCGCTGTGCTGAGCGACCCCACCAAAGTCAAGTACGTGCCTCTGACAGCCCAACAGCGCTTCACCGCTTTGCAGTCTGGTGAGATCGATGTGTTGGCCCGCAACAGCACCAGCACCTTGAGCCGCGATGCCTCTTTGGGCCTGCACTTTGCTGGCGTGAACTACTACGACGGCCAAGGCTTCATGGTTCCCAAAGGCAAGATCACCAGCGCCAAGCAACTCAAGGGCGCCACGGTTTGCGTCCAGTCTGGTACCACCACCGAGAAAAACCTGACCGATTACTCACGCACGCACAAGCTCAACCTCAAGCCTGTGGTGTTTGAAAAAGTCGAAGCCGCCACTGGCGCCTACTTTGCAGGCCGCTGCCAGGCTTACACCACCGACACATCGGGTCTGGCCTCTGTGCGTGCCAAAGAAGCCAAGGATCCTGCAGCTCACGTGATCTTGCCCGACCTGGTCTCCAAAGAGCCTCTGGGCCCTATGGTTCGCCGTGGTGACGACGAGTGGCTGGCCATCAACAAGTGGGTTCTGGCAGGTCTGATCGAAGCCGAAGAGTACGGCATCACCCAGGCCAATGTGGACCAAATGAAAACCAGCGACAACCCACAGGTGGGTCGTTTGTTGGGCGTCACCGAAGACCTGGGCAAGCACTTGGGTCTGGACAAAGAGTGGCTCTACCGCGCCATCAAGGTCACCGGCAATTACGGTGAGATCTTTGAGCGCAATGTGGGCCCCAAGACGTCCATCAACCTGCCACGCGGCATGAACCGTCAATGGAACCAAGGCGGTTTGCTGTACTCCGCACCGCTGCGTTGATACACGGCCTCTTTTGAAGGCTCTGAATACGCCCCTTGATGGGGCGTATTTTTTGCCAAACCGTCTTTATTCATGCAGCAAACATGTCCCATTTTTCAATGATCGAGGCGAGGCCCTCGCCCGAGAAAAAAAACCGTTCCATTTCTTGGCGTAGCCGGGAAGGGCGTTCGGTCATCTATCAAATCGTGGCGATTTTGTCGGCTTGCGCGCTCGTGGCCTTGTTGGTGCGCAACACCTTGGCCAACATGCGCTTGCGTGGTATCCAGAGTGGATACGACTTCTTATTTCAGCCGTTTGGTTTTGACATCAGCGAAACGGTGATCGAGTACGCGCACAACAGTTCGTACTTTGTGGCGTTTGCGATTGGCATGCTCAACACCCTGAAAGTCGCTGTCATCGGCATTGCCCTGGCCACTTTGCTGGGGGTGCTGATTGGCGTGGGGCGTTTCTCGGCCAACTTTCTGGTTAAGAAAATTTGTTATGCCTTTGTGGAGTTTTTCCGCAACGTCCCGGTCTACTTGCAGCTGCTGATCTGGTATTTGGTGTTTGCAGAAGCCTTGCCGGATCTTGAAAACGCCTGGCAAGCAGGCCATTTTTACCTGAGTAAAAACGGTGTTTCCTTCCCTTGGCCAGTTTGGCAATTGGGCCAAACACTGGCCCTGGTGGGCGCGTGTTTGGGCTTGGCGTTCGGGCTGTATTACCGAAGTCTGGCGCGCGCGCATTTCGATCGGACAGGTCAGGCCCGTCCGGTTTTGTGGGTGGCGTTGGCCGCTGTGTTTGGGCTGGCTTTGCTGGGCTGGCTGGCCGGCGGGGCGCCTTCGGAGTGGGATCTGCCCAAGGTGGGTGATTTCCAGATCGAAGATGGCGGCGCTTTCAGTCCGGAGTTCATGGCCTTGCTCTTTGGCCTGGTGTTCTACACCTCGGCGTTCATTGCAGAGGTGGTGCGCTCGGGCATTGCTTCGGTCTCGCTGGGTCAGCACGAGGCGGCAGCCTCATTGGGCTTGACGAAAAATCAGGCGATGCGTCTGGTAGTGTTGCCGCAGGCTCTGCGTGTGATCATTCCTCCGCTGACCAGCCAATACCTGAACCTGACCAAAAACTCTTCTTTGGCAGTGGCCATCGGTTACCCCGAGTTGGTCTCGATTGCCAACACCACGCTCAACCAGACTGGCCGTGCCATTGAGGCGCTGTCCATTGTGATGTTGGTGTACCTCACCCTTTCCCTGATCACCTCGGCGCTCATGAATTGGTTCAATGCCAGTGCCGCCATTCAGGAGCGCTGACATGACCACTGTTTTCAAATCCTCTGAAGCGCGCCCCATGCCGGGGCGCAGCGAAGGCCTGATGGCTTGGTTTCGGGCCAATTTGTTTTCCAGCGTCGGCAACAGCGTGCTGTCTGTTTTGTTGCTGGCTTTGGGCTTGTGGGTCTTGTCTGCTTCGATGGACTGGGCTGTCGTTCAGGCGGTTTTTGGCGCTAACCTGCAAGCTTGCAATGATGCGCGCGGTGTGGGTGCCTGCTGGGGCGTGATCACCGAAAAAGGTCGCCTGATTGTGATGGGCCGGTACCCGGAAGCCGAGCACTGGCGGCCCGTGATTGCCACCGCCTTGATGCTGGGCGTGGTGGTCATCAGCTGCATGCCACGTTTTTGGAACAAGACACTGCCCTTGATCTGGACCGTCATGTTGGTGGTTTACTTTGTGCTCATGAAGGGCGGTTTTTTCGGTTTGACCGAGGTCGACACCGACCAGTGGGGCGGTTTTCCCCTGACGGTGATGCTGACGGTGATCGCCATGACACTGGCCTTTCCCTTGGCCATTTTTGTGGCCTTGGGTCGCCGCTCCAACATGCCGGCCATCAAGACCTTGTGCACCTTGTACGTCGAACTCATCCGTGGCGTACCGCTCATCACGGTGTTGTTCATGGCCTCGTTCATGCTGCCGCTGTTCATGCCCGAGGGCGTGAAAATCGACGTGCTGGTGCGCGTGGTGGTGGGCATCACCTTGTTCTCTGCCGCTTACATGGCCGAAGTGATTCGGGGTGGTCTGCAGGCTTTGCCCAAAGGCCAGACCGAAGCGGCGGCCACCTTGGGCCTGAGCTATTGGCAGACCCAGCGGATGATCGTGCTGCCCCAGGCTCTGGCCACGGTGGTGCCGTCCATCATGAACACCTTCATTGGCTTGTTCAAGGACACCTCGCTGGTGACCATCGTGTCGCTCTATGAGCTGACGGGTGCGTTGGGCCTGGCGCTCAATTCGGACGCCGACTGGCGACCCTTCAAGATCGAAGCCTATCTCTTCATCACCCTTATTTATTTTGCGTTCTGCTTTGCCATGTCACGTTACAGCCTGTGGATCGAAGAGCGCACGGCTGTGAGCAAAGTCCGCTGAACGAAAGACATCTATGACCTCCAATGCAAACCCCATCATTGAATTCAAAGGCGTGAACAAGTGGTACGCCAGCAATGGCTACCACGTGCTGCGCGACGTGAACCTGCAATTTTCCAAAGGCGAAAAGGTTGTGATTTGCGGCCCATCGGGCTCGGGCAAATCTACCTTGATCCGCTGCATCAACGCCCTGGAGGAGTACCAGGAAGGCACGCTCACCGTGGACGGTACCGTGCTGGGCGATGACCTCAAGGGCATTGACCAAGTGCGCCGCGAAGTCGGCATGGTGTTCCAGCAGTTCAACCTGTTCCCGCACCTGACGGTGCTGGAAAACCTGATCCTGTCGCCTACCTGGGTGGCCAAGATGCCGCGCAAGGAAGCCATTGACAAGGC